>Ga0247810_10000051_pt1 | contig 206225 bp, 213 predicted proteins | sample UWRJL119311C1_FD_179918 | JGI IMG/M metagenome (GOLD analysis project Ga0247810, IMG submission 179918) | Plant litter microbial communities from Arlington Agricultural Research Station in Wisconsin, United States - UWRJ-L119-311C-1 | ecosystem: Environmental > Terrestrial > Plant litter >...
GTAAAGCCAGGTGTTTTATAGCCCATCTCGAACCGATAGGGATGGATGCCATCGAGTGGGCGAAGAATGCCATACAATCCCGACAAAATACGCAGGTGTTGCTGCGCATACTGGCGATCTTCGTCTGTCCAGCTAGAAACCTGCAGCCCACTATAAATATCACCGAGAAAGCTATCGATCGCTGGGCGTAGCAAGGCGGTATCAGTCGTCCAGGCCTGCAGTAATTCGCTGGTTGTTATAGCCAGTTTCGGCGAGACGTGCATCACTTTTTCAACGTCACTGACCGATAGTGATTTCAGATAGTCAGCCAACTGTACTGCCTTATCGATCAATAGAGGAGTCGAGATACTATCGGCCGCATCGGTTGTCACCGGACGCATCGTTTTCGAAGTGTGGATCAATACAATCATTCATTCCATCATACAGCATTGCCACCAAACCAACCTTGCTTATTAATCAAATACATGACATAATCGTACAGCTAACACCTGTTACGCACTGACCCGAAAAGAGATTTCATGTCGGACCCGCTTGATTCAATTTTTGACCCCCAGCCCACCCGTCAACGACTACAGATCGTCGCCACCTTCCGACACCAGCCGTCGCCGGTTGCGCCGCTACTGCTCAACAGCCGCATCGAGACGCTCGTCGCTGCCCGCGAAGGCATCGCGATCGAAGGTGAGGCTACCAAGTATCCCGTCGTACGCAGGAAATGGCGGCACTGGAAGTATCAGATCGATTTCATGATCATAAACACCACCGCATGGCACGACTTCGAAACGTTCAAACACCAGGTCTACTCACTGCTCGACGAGCAACGACCGCGTGAATACGGCATCGACATCACCAATATAGCCGGGCAGTAACATGTTCGCCGAGAAAGTTCGTCGCAGTCGCGACTCGAGCTTCACCGGCGAACTTTTTCATTTCCAGATAAAATTATTCAACCCGGCGGGCAAACAGCTCTTCGGTTTCGCGCATGAATATCTCGGCCGTTTTTGGCCCGACACCGTATAGCATTTGTAATCGTTTCGAGAATTGATCTTCATCCTCGCTACTATCGAACATAATCACCAAAGAGCCTTCGTAGCCACTGACCAGCTGCTCCATACATTTGCGCAGTGCGCGCGCCATAACCTCATCGTAACGGGTGTATTTACCTTCATCCAATATGTTCACCAAGCCACGATGCGATAAGTTCAAGATTGCCCATGGATTGTCGAGCTTGCGGTCGATGAAAATACGCCATGTATTTGCAGCCACGGTTGACTGGATTGGCTTACCAAATAGGTATGACAAAAGAAACCAACGGAATAGGTCATCGTCACCGGACGTCACATCAAGACCGAAATCTTCAGCGTGATGGATCGGCTTTGGTTTTTTTACCCTCGGTTTTTTAGGAGTCATTCTCCTATTATAAGGCTAATTTCAGTGGATTGTACTCATCATCAATAAAGTCACTGATCCGAAGTGTGTCGACCATGTAATGTTTGTGTTCGCGAAATATCAGCAATTGTCGCTTTAATTTATTGAGTTCAAGCACTGTTGTCTCGCGGGTCAGGCCGGTAAAGTTAGCTATCTCTTGTTGAGTCAGTGGAATACCAATCCTGACGAGGCCTTTCTTGATCTCAATCCCATTCATCAGTGCCAGGTGCCGAAACGTATACAGCAGTTTTAATTGTGCTCGCGATTGTTCCAACGCCTCAACATGGAACTCTCTGTTTAACTCGGCCATCACAAGTTTGTCAAAGACATACTTCGAAAACGCTTGGTCTGATTCAATATAATCTAAAATTGATGCCCGATCGACGACGTATATTTCGCAGTCGGTGTGTGCCTGATGGTAGTACAGTGCGGTATCGGACTTTCCGAATATCCAGTAAATAGGCAAGAGGTCGCCAGCAACTTTGAATGCCAACGATTTTTCCTCACCATTACCGGTGATGTTAGTGATCTTTATGACACCACTTTTAATGGCATATGCGTGCCTCGGGGTGTCACCCTGATGCAATATGATTTCGCCTTTTTGCAAGAAGGTGAGGGGGAACTGATCGAAAAACGTATGGAAATTATTCATTGCGCCCTTAAAATAATCCGGTAATCGTCTGTTGTTCTATTCTCATCATATCACTATCTACCATAAACATTAACTACTTATTAACTTGTGAGGTAATGTACAATAATAGCTATGGAGATCCCCGCATCCGGTTTCATTACCGACTTACCGATATTTGATTATCGCGACATCATTACCGAGACGGTTGATGCCAACCAAGTGACAATTATTACCGCCGAAACCGGTGCCGGCAAAAGTACCCAAGTCCCGCAGTATTTAGCAGATCACGGCTACACCAAAGTTATCGTCACCCAGCCACGCATTCTGGCGGCACGCAACTTGTCACGTCGTGTCCGCGAAGAGTGGACCGAACGAACGGGTGCCGACGCCGAATATGTCATCGGTTACCGGACTGCCCACGAACGCGATGATGCACCGAACACGCACATTCTGTACTGTACTGATGGATTACAGTTAGTTCGCGAGATTACCGGCGTCGGTATCCGCGAGAATCAAGTCCTGATCCTGGACGAAGTACACGAATGGAATGAGAACATGGAAGTCTTGATCGCTTGGGCTAAAAAACGCTGCCAAGAAGACGAGCGTTTCAAGGTCGTCATCATGAGCGCTACTATCGACACCGCACCGCTGGCCGAATTCTTTGACACACCCGCCGTGATTACGGTGCCTGGCCGTAGTTACGAAGTAAAGAAGCGCCGCGGCAACGATGTTATCGCCGAAATCCTGGAAAAGCTACGCACCACTACCAGTAACATGCTCGTTTTCTTGCCCGGTAAAGCCGAAATTCAAGATGTCACCGAAGCAATTGCCAAGAACGCCGCAGCCGCCGGTGTCCCAATCATTCCTCTACATTCACAGCTCGAAGCCACCGCCCAACAAGCCGCTTTCGCTAGTTACCCAAAAGGCAAAATCATCCTCTCGACCAACATAGCCCAGACCAGCGTCACCATTGATGATATTGATGTCGTTATCGACAGCGGACTACAACGACAAAGTGAAGTCCGTAACGGTGTCGAAGGCCTATTCATCACCCAAACATCACAAGCCGATTGTTTACAACGAGCCGGTCGGGCCGGTCGTACGAAAGAAGGCGAGTACATTTTGGCCCAGTACGACACGCTGCCGTGTTTGGATTTCGAAGACCGCCCGCCCTACGGCACACCCGAAATTTTGCGCAAACACATTGACCGCTTAACGCTACGACTTGCGAACGTCGGCATGGACATCGAGCAACTCGACTTTTATCACGACCCGAGCATACGGGCAATCAAACGTGCTAAATCAACACTAATTGCCCTTGGTGCCATGACGTACGGGGGTATGGTGACTGATATCGGTCACATGATGGAGCAGTATCCAGTCGAATCCAGCTACGCCCGGATGTTAGTTGAGTCAAAACTCTATTCCCATCAAGTGCAAACCAAGTTAACAGCCATTATCGCTATCCAAGAAATCGGCGGCATCGTCAAAGGCGGCACGCGCTATACCGGCTGGCAAAAATACACCCGTCAACGCAAATCCGACCTACTTGCCCAGTACGATGTCTTCCTAGCCCTTGCAAACATTGATCCGGAAATGTACGAAGACCTTGGGATTATCGCCAAGAATGTCACCAAAGCCCGCGAAGTGATGGAGCGCCTGAACCATGACCTCGCCGACATCGAACTCGTCGATGCGATGCTGACGCCAATCACCGAAGATGAACAGACCGAACTTATGCGTAGTATCGTGGCCGGACAAATAGACCAACTATGGGCGGTTGACGAACTCGGCAACGCCACGCACATCGCCTCCAATACGACGCGCGAACTATCCAGTAGCAGCGTCGTCAAACACCCAGTCCTCGTCGCCGGCACGCCTTTTGACCTGGAAGTTCCGACCCGTGACGGCAAGCTACAGACCATGCACCTGGTCCAGGGCATTACTTCTGTTAATACCGACTGGCTAATTGACCTGGCACCCGAGCAATTTGCCGCCAAGCGCGGCAAGATGGTCTACGATCCATACACTGGATCACTTGTCATCCGCCAGCAAATCCGCGCCGGCAAGCGTGTCTTTGAGGGCGTCGGAATTACCGTCACCAAAAACAACAAACAAAACCAGAAATTCTTCCAGGAAGCTTTTGCCAAGTGGGCATCTGATCAACTAGAACGCGAACGCCGCACGATCAGCAAAACACACAGCAAGCGCATTCCAACTATTCCAATGCCCCAAATCCGTCACCACGTCAGATCTATCGCCGGCAATATTATTAGCCTCGATGGCCTGCAGTTTCAAAAGCGAAAACAATTAACGGAGCTTTCAAAACTCGCTACCCACCTGGGTGATGACTTTATGCACCACGTCGCATCATCAGCTAGCAAGCAACACACACCCGGTCGCCACCATGCGCATAGAGGATGGAAGCCTGCCCACAAACAACGTCGCCAGCACGATTACCGCGACTAGTAATCCCTACTTATTCTTTGTCTGAAGTATGCCGGCTATGCAGCTGTTGCTGAATGCGTTTTGCAATCGCCTTACTGGCCCGCGGAGAAATAATGTGCGTTTCAGGGATCTCAACTGACGTCACATGTGTCGCAATATCGGCAAAGAATTTGTTCTTGGTATCTTTAATTACTAGGCCATCGAGCGTGCCATAAATAATCTCAGTTGGCACCGATAGCTTCTTCAAGTCTGCCACGGCCGTTTGCTCGATAATCGTATTTTTCATGCTGCGCTGCGACGGGATCCAGTTATCTGGCGTCAGTTCAAACCCAGTGAACTGGTTGAAAACTTTCTGGGCAACCTTGAACTTACCAAGCCAATTTGGCATTTGCTTGAATAATTTTTCATAGGTCGAGATATAAAATTTGGTGCGCTTGTCAGCCGATGACCCTTCCGGGAGCCCAACATAGAAAGGTGGTTGATACAGTATGAGTCGATCGACCAAATCAGGTCGAAGCTTGGCGACCCGGATCGCAATCAGACAGCCCATTGAGTGGCCTACGATTGTGACCGATTCGCGGATACGACTTTTTACCAGTGTACGAATAACGGCGTGGGCGTGATCATCGGTGGTGTATTGCACCCATTCATCAACCGGGCGAACCGAGTGTCCAAACCCAAGTAAGTCAAACACCAGCGTGCGGACTGGTTGTTTTGCTAGCAATTTAGCGGTTGAGTTCCAGCTTTGGCCAGAGTTGGCGATACCATGTAATAACAAGACCGGCTTACCGACGCCTTCATCAAGCCGCGTATATAACAAATACGGTTGTTTCAGGACGCGATGCTGTAGCCAGTTACCAAAAGACATTAGATCTAGTATAGCCTACAGCTCATCGAGCCCGTCGCCCAGCTCGAGGCCTTTAATCTTTGGCATACTGGCTTGGCCGATGTAGCCCTGCATACTACCAACAATGGTGGCGGTATTCAGCAGCAGACTTTGGGCCTGTTTTTCACGCTGTGCCCACAGGCGTTCGTAGGCGACGCGTTCTTTAGTGACCTGCGTATTCATCTCTTGGTAGGTTTCGACCATACTTTCGATTTGCTGGGCAAATTCATGACTCGTCACGAAGGTATATAGCGCATCAGCTTTGTCGCCCTTGTTTTGGGCCGAGGCACGTTCACGCCCAACATCTAATAGGCTTTTACGCAGTAGGGTAGCGAGAATAATCGCCAGTTTTGGTTTCACTACCCAGACGCCGTCAACTTGGCCCATGTCACCATCGACGGTTTTTGGCAGGACCTCACTGATGATAACCGGCACATTGGCTTTGGCGCTGCGCAGATCGGTCTTAAGTTTAGCAATCCAGCCGTCAGTCCAGTTCTTGGTGCGCTTGATTTCCCATAAGATAACACCACATTCGATGCCACTTTGGCTACGAACAGTGTGGCTAATGTCGGCGCCGTTGACACCTTTGGCAACAGGATTGATCGTATCATCACGAAACGCATTAGCTAGCACTTCTTCTAGGTCGAGTTCGAGGATTTCACCTTGTAATTGTTGGCTCCCTTGGGCGGCTTTTCGCTGAGCGTCTTCCAGGGCTTTTTGTAGATCGGTGATTGTCTTTTCTTTAGCGGCAATATTCAGGCGCTGCTTTTCATCAGCTGTCTTTTGGACCTCATCCCGGATACGGGCACCTTCTTCGCTGATTTTCTTTTCAGCCAACAGCTCGGCGTTATCTTTGGCAGCGTTGGCCTCACGGAGGGCGACGGTCATAGCGGTCAGTTCTTCGCGCTGTTTATCACGAGCTTGTTTTTCAGCTTCGGCGTCGTCGCGTAGTTGCTTTACTAATAATTCCTGTTCGTTGCTAGCCTTACGTTGATCGTTAGCGGCTTGTTGTTCGAGCTTTTTCTTTTCAATCTGCAAGTCGGCCTCTGCTTGCTGGTGGAGTAATTCTTTTTCGGCCTCTAGTTGGCGGGCGGCGACTAGTTTTGCGGCGTCGCGTTCTTTGGCGACAACAGCTTCTTGGTCTGATTTGAGTTTCAAGATTTCAGCTTCGTGTTCGTGTTTGGCAGCAGCAAGCACGCGTGTTTCGATTTGACCTTCGAGGGCTTTGTCGATTTCAATTTCGTGACCACAGTGCGGACAAGTGACAGTATTCATGCAGGATCCTCCAAGGCGTTGTATTGCTCTTTATTATACACCGTTACAAAGTTAAGGCCCCGCGATCACGAATGACAGCGGGGCTCTTCAAGATAGGGAGGCGGTGGGTTACGACCACTCTTGCCCGAAGGCATATCTTACCGTTACATGTAGGGCATGCTCTCGTTGAGCATCTTCAGACCCAGCAGGCTGTAGTCCAGGTAGTGCTGATCGACTTCGTTCTTGTACACGACGACGGTAATCAGCTGGACGTGCCTGGGCTCCTCGTCGATGAACTGGGCGATGGCATTCACGAGACCCCGTAGGGCTTCGACGCGAGTTTCGCGCACATCAACCATCAGGCCGGTTCGGAACGTGGGAAGGCTGACAGAAGTGAACTCCTGCGCCTCGGCGGCTTCGAGTGCGGCCAGAACCAGCGAACTGATCGGTTGTTCAAGTTCGTCGACGATGAAGACGACGTTGTCGAACAGACCCTTGTGAGGTGCTGCTGCGTTCGCAATGATCACTTGACCGTCACGAAGTGGCATGGCCGCCAGAGCCTGGTCATGGAACATGCTGCCAGATGATCGCATGATCGCCTGATCAACACTCCCATTCCACAACCCACCGGCGTTAATAGGGGTAAGCAGGGCGTCCGCCGTCACCTGGGTGATGTCACCATCAACCACAATAGTTTGTACCACGAGTATCCTTAAGGTTCTAGAAATTTCTACACAACTCTGGACAGAGAAGATAAAGCCTACTATACCATATACCTAGATTGACGTATACCTTATTTTATGCTTAAATAATAGTAATATACCAACCGGTATATTATCCTCCATTGCAGGAGTGCACATGACCACAACAACCGAAGCAAGCGTGCCATTTCGAGAGCGGACCTGGGATTTTCCCAACCCCGTCATCAAGCGACACGACCGCAAGTACCTGACGCACATCCCGACGCAGCAACGCGGCTGGGACACCGTCAACAAGATCGTCGAAGCCGCCGAGGCAGTGCTCGCGAACCCCGCAATGGGCCGCGACAACTTCTCGATGAAGCTGGTGCTCGAAGAGATTGCCCGATCAGAGAACAAGCTGGCCGAGGGGACGCCGTACACCTACTTCAGCGGCAAGCTGCCCCTGCTCAACTACATCTGGCCCGAGCGGCCGAACGATGTCTACATCCCCACCAAAGAGCTGCCGCCCGTCGTCATCAACGACGACGAAGCGCTCGCCACCTCGCTATGAGGTGAAGGACCCCGAGACCGCAAGGTTCCGGGGTCTCTCTTATTTCTTGATGAGCGGAATCATTTTGTCAGCTACTTTACGGACAGTGACCTCGTCAAACCTTAGTGCCATCGATTTCATCAATCGGTGCAAACCGTCAAGTATTTGCCAGCGGTTTGTCGCGGCATTGAACATAACATCAATCGGATACGTTAGGTCACTTGCCATGGTGCGATCGTACTGCACACGGTGCAGATCCGGGTAGCGCATAATGTCAGTCGGTGTCGCATCAAATCTTCCACCAGGAGTATGTAGCCAAGGGATATCTAGGTGCCATTCCAGCACTGCGATGCTCATTGTTTCGGCAGGAATTGTCAGCGCCCAAACTTTTTTGTTATCCCAGAGGAATGCAAAGGCATACGGAACAATGTGAGCAGGAAGGGGAAGTCGGGTTATTGCTTCGCTCATCGACTACGAATTACTCAGTGTCAATGCGAGGACGCCGATAAAGATACCGATAGGGGAAAGCAAGAACGCAATAATTGAAAGAATGAGTCCAATGCGTGCTTGAATCGCAACGTTTTTCCATTTGCGACCAGCCAGTACTTGCGTGTCGTCTTTGGTAGTAATGACGGTTCGGAACTGCGTCAGGCTCGCTATAAGGCCGATGATCGATAATATACTTGTCACGAATGGCACGAGAGTTAGCATGATACCGAGGCCACTTGATATGATCGAGACGATGCCGGCAGTGCGTCCGGTTTTGGGTGTTTTTGAAGAGGTGGTGGTCATGAGTATTTCCTATTTAGATATACCAGAATTGTAACATACGGAAGTGTGAGCTATTATCAGGATATCTTAAGTAATCAGGAGATCTCATCGTGAAAGAAAAGATAATTGGCGGCATCATCGTAGTAGTTCTGGGCGGTACGACGTTCGCAGTGAGTCAAACGGATGTTGTGAATAATTTCGCGAATGAGACTGGCATGAGCCAACAACAAGCCGAAGAATATGTCGACAAAGTACAGAGTGATCTTGCGTCGTTCGATCAAATTGGCACCGATCTTATCACCGACGGTAATACAATTACTGCGACGGCTACTGAAATGGATTGCGTCAACTACGCCTACGAATGGGAATCGCCCAGCCTTAGTTGTTTCGACGGACAAGCCCAACTTCGTACACTAGGTGCCAACGAAACAAAACTCGGTGAGTGCTATAAAGCATTGGATGCAGACCTAGGTGCTGGCGCCAAAGCAAAAATTAGCGAGTGCATTACCGATATCGATGCCGTCAGTGCGAGCTATGAGCTACCGATCGCGACAGCGATCATGACAGCCGAAGAACTTACCGACACTAGAAATAGTAATGCCTACAACAAGTCAGTATTGAAATCTTCCCTCGAATCATAAGAAACTCTAGAACAATATTTAGCTCGATTTAACGAGATCATTCTCGGTCGGATCTTCGAGAATAACTTGCTTGCGGTCATCCTTATCCTGGAATCCTAAGGTGTTGGTTCGATTTACGATCACCTGACGCTCGAAGGCTTTCTTGATGACACAAGGGAACCAATCTTTGTCATCCTTGTCGTAATATTGCCAGATGCCCTTAAGGTAGTCGTAGCCGTTTTGATATAAGTATCGCTCCGCTTCAGCACGAGTTGCGGTGCGTGTCATCAGGTAGCCAAAAATTGTCTGGACTTGCCAGCTGGCACCATCACCGACGATAAAGCCGAGAAATTCATTGGTATCTTCGTCGTAAAAAGGGGTTTTGTTGTTTTTAATCACTACGATCCATTATAGCAAAAGGGCATGAAAATCCCCGCTGGCTGCGAGGTTTCGGTGAAACCAAGAGTCTGGCGGGGTGTTAGCTCAGCGAGAATTCGCCGTGCTTTCTGCGCTCGTTCCAGTCGCCGGCAACATGGCAGCCGACGAAGATACCCGTGAATTCCAGATACCCGTCACGGAAAGCGACGCTAGTGATCCTGATCTTCCGGCGGAAGGTCGCGGTACTGGCCTTCGTCTCGAGCGTGAGCTCGATCTCGACACTGAATGCCGAGTCCGCCGCCTCCTTGAGGAGCCTTTCGATGGTATGCCAGGTATCCAACTTGGGAGCCTTCTTTAGGATGAAACTGTCCACGGGGACGTGAGCGAGAAGCTCGGATACGGTGTTGTAGGTACTGCTGGTAGACATTGAGTGTCAACCTTCTCTTACGCCATTAGCTAGTCCAGGCGAAAACGGACGTAATCTCTTGATTGCTCAAAAGCCACCTTCAACGAAGGATTTGTTGTATTTTATCATAAAAACACTGAAAAGTCAATGTAGAGCAAATTAACACAAGGGAAAAGTTAGTGATATTGACAATTCTTATATAATTTGTTATAATATGCACAATCTTTAGTTCCATGTTTGGCTTAAATTCCAGCATGTCGAGTTATTGAAGCAACTCGACATTACAACGATAGGAAACAGCATGTTCTACGAATACTTCATTGTAATCCTGATGTACTCCAACACGGATGCCCGCCGGGTCAAATTGACCCCCAACCCGCATAACTCGCTCTACACCGACACGCCTTACGCCGAACACCTCCAGTCATATTTCGATATGGGGCGAACGGACGAAGGGTTCTACGTTGATCACGACAGCAAGTCGGCAACCCTCGTCCTAAACTTCTTCGATAAAGACTCGGCAGAGATCGCGGATGAGATTCAAATTCTCACGGAAGCCATAGAAATCACCTACGCTCCAGACCCGCCCGATGATGAAGAAGACGAAGAGCAGGTGGACCCTCTCATGTCCGTTTGGACATGGGAGATCGAATACCTCGAGCCACTTATCGCCCTGTAATGTTGAGTAGTCGTCACCCGAAAGGGCGGCGACTATTTAATTTGCGGATATAATAAGAAGGTTATGATTAAACTTCGCAAACCCCTCAAGCGTCTATTGCGGCGCATCCTCAGCAAGAAAAACCGTAGCCTATTGGTTATCTGCCTCTCAGGCGTGGTACTGATCGGTATCGCGTTGTATAGTAGCGCTATGTCACAACGTATCGATCCAGCGGCGTATACAACCCTCCTGACCACTATTGCTGAGGGTGAGAGTCACGGCAATTATAATGCGTACTTTGGCAACTCTGCCAATACGACACTAAAACTGACCGAGATGTCTATCGCCGAAGTCCAAGCATGGCAGGATAAGTACGTTGCCGATGGCAATGCCAGCAATGCGGTCGGGCGCTACCAGATTATTAGTCCGACACTAAAGGGCCTTATTAAAGAATTGCAGCTCAAACCTTCGCAGGTATTTAGTGAGCGCATCCAGGACAAGATGGCGATTGCCCTAATGGAGCGCAGGGGAGCGGTCGACTTCGTAAACGATAAGATCAGTGCCGAGCAGTTTGCAGCGAACTTGTCGCAGGAGTGGGCAGCTTTGCCGGCAGTCCTGGGTGATCGACCTACGGAGAGTTTTTATGCAGGGGATGGGTTGAACGCGGCGCGAGTCTCAGTCGACGTCGTTTTACAAGAGCTAGCGAAGTTCAAGCAGCTAACTAAATAGTATCCTAAAAATAATATAGTATAGTATGTTTATGAACACTTTAACTTCTGTGGTAAGTAGCTTTCTCGAAACTCGACTGACAACGGGCAGCACAATCATGCACATCACATTAAGGCAGCAACAATAATGCACAATCAATCTTTATTCAATAACACCCCCTGGCACCAGTTTTCGGAAGGCGTAATAAGGCGTGCAAAAGATGAAGCAAGCCGAATAACAAAGGACCAATTTGAAGCAAACAGTAAGGAGCAGATTGTAAATCATATCACAGCGATTTATGAACTAGAACCTTTGGAGCTGAGAGTAGAGGAAAAAGAGCAAGAAATAGCTGAAACTAAAATTAATGTCACCAGTAATTACGATTATATCCAAGCATTTGATGACGGCCCGGTATTCACGTCAGCATTTAAAGTTATTATTCACATACCGTTCAGTGGACCCGAGATTCTATTCGATATCGAGCCAAGTACTCATACCTTGCGCCAATTCTCTGCAGATGTATCTGGAGGCAAGATCGCATTTTCTAAGGAGTTTCCTCAGTCTTCAGCAACTGCTGAATCCATCGAGCAGGCGATTAATGCAGAAATTGCCTCATATCAAACTGAGGTTGGATATATAAATAGTGACCTAGCAGGCTTTAATGCTCGGCTTCGCGACGGTATCGAGACTGCCACCGAGAGCAGGTTCCAACAAATAGAAAAGCTAAACTCTATTAAGACCGCACTCAAAATACCGATGGAAAAGTCAGCGAACCCTAGCCCACTCAACCGAGTAAGTGTAACCGTGAAAAAAATTGCCCCGTTATCAAACAAAAAAGAAGAGCCCGGTGCTTACATTACTGACGGTGATTATGGACACATCATCGATTCTATGCGCAGCGCAGGTGCTTCAATGGAAGGTAATAGAGCGTCGGACTTCCAAGACGAAGAAACCTTACGCGACGTGATGCTAGTTGTACTCAGCGGATCAATGACCAATGGCATTGCTGGCGGTGAACTTTTTCATAAAAAGGGCAAAACAGACATTTCTATTCCGTTCGAAAATAAAGCTACTTTCGTAGCCGAATGCAAGCTATGGAAAGGTGCTAAATACACCAGTGAGGGAATCGATCAATTGCTTGGCTATACAACTTGGCGTGATGCTAAGACAGCGTTGATAATATTCAACAAAGACAATGCAAATTTCTCGACAATACAAGATCAGATTGAAATTATATTTACTGGCCGGGCGGACTACGTAAGATCCATCAAACAACGCGAAGGCGAGTGGCGGTTTATCCTAACAAAGCCAGATGACCCAGGGAGGCAAATCGAGGTTCACGTATTACTTTTTGACCTTTATAATAAATCTGCCAAAAACCAGGTCTAGTGCAGTCGCAATAACTCAAGGCTATACACTTAAAGTCATGGATAAGGGATATCGCAAGCAAGCTTGCTCCTCCGTTCATTCGCTCGGAAATGGAACCATTTCACTCACTCCATTCACTCCACCGAACCCCGCGTCGTTTTGTTTCACAAAACCGGGGATCCAAATGTGCTAATCTCGGGCAAGAAAAAAGATCTGCGAAAGCAGATCATTTTTTCTTGGCTGGGGATGAGGGATTCGAACCCCCGAATGTCGGCACCAAAAGCCGATGCCTTACCACTTGGCGAATCCCCAACGCAGGTCTTCGATACACATAGTGCAAAGAACTTAATTATTTTACCATATATGGCGCGGAATGTTACCCTGTTTTCTCTGTTAGTGATGTTTTTATGTCAGCTGACTCGCGTCGGCGATTAGCTAAGAACAGGAAGGGGAGGGCACCTAGTTGTACAATACCGGCAATGACGAAGGATTGGCCGTAGCCATAGACGTCAGCGGCTTTACCCAGTAATGGTTGACTGACAACGCCACCACTTGATCCTAATAGTGAATCGAAGGACAACACAGTCGCGCGTTGCTTCGAAGGAATCAGGTCATTCAAGTACGCTTGGCGGACTGGCATCACCGACGCGCCGATCAATCCCCATAGCACCACCATGCCGATCGCAAAGTAGAAGTTAGGTAATAAGGTCAACGAGATCAACAAGAGGGCACTAATAAATGTTCCCGTCAGCAGCCACATACTACGGCGCTTGAACAGCCGTCGGAAGAACGGTACCAGCAACCCACCGACGATCTGTGCGCCAGCCACAACCGCAGCCGCCAGTCCAGCGATCCAATACGCCGTCGAATCGCCGTACAACTGCAGTAGGTAGGGTTGCAGGGCATAAAAGATGTAGACACTGACACCAGAGATAAACGGTGCGGCTAAAATCACCCAACGAACGGCTGGTTGCCCAAAGCCGTACTTGAACGATGAGGCAAAAATAGATTTCACCGACTTCACATACGTTGCCTGCTTTTCCGGTGTAAATCCAAGGTCCTTCATATAGACAAAGGCCACCGCGAAAGTAGCGACTAATAATAGGACACGGACGAGATACGGCACACCCAGGTTCGAGAACTGCGCGATCAACCCACCAGCTACCGATCCAACCAACATGGCGATACCGGTTGCAACTTGGGCTTTGCCAAAGACAGCGTCTAGTTGTCCTTTATATTTTGTCGCTTTCAACGCATCAACCAGCCAGGCATCCGTCGCGCCGGAAAAGAAGGTGAATCCCAGACCAAGGAACAGTGACACGATCGCCCAATACAGAAACGGCGCATGAATAATATCCAACACCAGATACAGCAACGTCGTCACCGCTAGCGTCAGCGTACCGATTAAATACGAGATCCTGCGGCCCTTAGTGTCGGCTAATACTCCTGTCGGAATCTCAAATAGTACCATCCCGGCCGTAAAGAAGGCGTTGGCAGCAAACGCTTCCACGATACTCAAGCCCGCATCCAACAAGAAAAGGGTGTTGATACCCCAGATCAGCGAAGCCGCCAATGTATTAAATAAGGCCAATGTTATATAGGTACGAATCACTGTTTTTGAGGTTGTCATGACATTAGTATAATCCACAGTCGTCGTTTCATTTACAACCTTGCTTATGCTTGGTACAATTCAGTAATGAATAAAGTCCGATCCGGTCGCATTCACGGCTTCACGCTGGTTGAACTCATTGTCGTTATTGCGATCATCGGTATTCTTGCAGCCATCACAATTGTTGGTTTAACCCGTTACCAGGCGGACACCCGCGACGCTCGTCGCCAGTCCAGCGCCACTGTTATTGCTGAGGCCCTTGAAAAGTACTATGACAATAACGGCGAATACCCTAGCTGTAGCGCCATTTCAGGTGCCGGCGCAACAGTCGCCAAAAACACACTCGCCGGTCTCGACCAGACAGCGTTACTCGTTCCAACTGCCAGCTCTAGTGAAACGAACTCGATTAAATGTAATAGCGCCGGTAATATCCTAACCATTAATGGACTCGACTTTTACGAATACGTCGGTGACAATAGCACCTCATGTAACGCCGCTGGGTCGTGTCTGTCATTCAAATTAAAGTACAAAGCCGAATCTAACGCTGAAATCAAAACCATCACCAGTCGCCGTACGACTGATATCGCGACTTCAGGTAATATCATTAACCTCACCGCTTCGTCATCGAGCTTTACAACCTACACGCTTAACTGGGGCTCAGTTGCCAATGCCACCGCGTACAGCGTGCAGGCATCCAGCGACACCGGTTTCGTAAATAACCTGATTGAGACCAGCAGTGCCACAAATGGCGCTACCTTGACAGGCTACGTCGCCGGCACGACGCGTTACTTTAGGGTCAAACCTATCACTACCGATGGTGTCGGCGGTAACTGGTCGAACGTCGTCTCTGCGACAACGCGCCAACTCAATACACCGACTATCGCCGCAACCGTCAACAGCCCGAACCAAATCTCAACCGCATGGGGCGCGATTACCTACGCCGAAACATACAAGATTCAGCGCAGCACCAGTGCCGGCTTCCCAGCAGATGCGTCTACCCAAGAAGTGACACAAGCCGTCGCCTCTGGAACGACAAAGGTGTATACCGACGAGCAACCAGGCGTCACGAAATACTACCGTGTCCAAGCACTTGCGACAGGTGACACTAGTAACTGGTCGAATACCGTCGCACGTACAACCGCAGGGCCACCAGCTGGCTTCTACCTTACCCAAGCGGACCCACAATATAATATTGTCCGTTCAACTTCGAACGCTATCTGTGCGGCCGGAACAACTCCGTACTACTACTGGTACTTTGGTGGCAACCCATGGGTTGAAGGCACCGGCTATCGAACCGTCGATGGCGGCTTCCCGTCATGGAATTACACAGTTAATATCAATAACAGCACTCGCTGTCAAACAGCCGACTACGCATCATCTTTTGTCAGTGCCTACAACAACAGCAGCCGCACACTGTCTACCCCAAATGCCCAGATCGGTAATGATGCTTACCGCGAAATGAGCTGGAGTGGTAACTGCCCGCAGTACACCACTAACTGGCGCTTCGACTGGTCGATTGCTGCCGAATTTAACGCTAGCGGCAGCACTTATAACCAAGGTGGCCGCTACTCCAACCAAGGACAAGCTTGGGGTGATGGCCGTGGTCGCGTCACATTACACTGTTATTCAGAAGCACCGTTCGGCTGGGGTGACATCACGGCATATGGCGAAGGTGGTTTTGGACCAAAATGCCTCCCTATGACCGGTGCGTGTCCGCGATAACCCACAACAACAAAGGGAACTAAAGGAAGTATATGGACCAAGAACACAACTACCAATATCCGCTGACAATAAAGCAGCCAAAGCCACGCAAAAAATGGCCCTTTATCTTGCTGGGGATTATTGTGTTCATTGCGGCTATCGTTGGGACAGTTATTTCGCTTAAAGCATTTGGTCCAGATACCGCTAATAACCAAGCTGTCGCACCGACCATCAATAAAGGGATCGCCCCGCTTGAACTGATCGACAAGGTAAGCAAGAACAAAGTTATCACCGAGTCGAAGAACTATACTTTGTCACGCGGTAGTGTTGCGCAAAACAATGCAGATCCAACCATCAATCCAGTCATTTTCCCCGTTGATGGCTATAGCTACTTGACGGGCGTCACGACGACGACAGGGCTACGCTTTACGGTCGCTACCGACAAGGTTGCTAGTGACAAGGATACTATCGAAACCGCCGTCACAAACACCTTGACCGAGAACGGTTTTACAAAAGTCGGCCAAGATACCGCCATGCTCAGCAGCTACCCATACCTCACATTTGATTCACAGGAGTCAGTTTGCCAAATTATCGACTACAACAAGACTAACAGCGCCGAATTAGCACTCAGCCTGGTCTGTCTTTCAAAAGCTGATCTAAAAACCGCCTACGACAACATCGCCAAACTTGTTGCCCTTACTAAATCCGACATCACTACGAATGCCAGCGCAATTAGCAAGCAAACCATCACAAAGGACAGCAAAGAATTGGTTAGTTTGACCGTTCAACAAAAAGATACTGTCGGATCGGCCCAATACTACTTTGCAACGCTTGATACGAGCAAAGCAGACACCTTCGAGTATCTTGGAACAAAGCGAACACCATCAGTTGATGACAAGGATAGCTTCGTTGTACCAGAAGCCCTCAAAGCTGCCATTGCAGATCCAAAGTGGGGACCATTCCTCACCGACAACATTAATTAAGGTTTAAAGGTTAACTGAAGTTAACTTGTCTTGATGCGGCGATAGGTAAATTTGGCTTTTTGGCGCCATTCACCAGAGCTATCACTATCGTACTGCGAAACGATACCAGTCTTCACTTCTGAAATAAGAATAAGGGCAGGCGAGTACGGTGTCAGTGTTCGATAAAAGCCAATGTCTTCTTGGCTAATACTACTGCGGCCTGGGAAAATCTCACGGAATTTTGCTGTGCCGACTTCATCGAAATAGTTCGGCCGACCTTTAGGCGGCATGTATAGTTCGGCCTTCAATCCGACGCGTGAAACAATCTTCTGAACATCCGATAATAATAGTTTTGATTGGCTGGTAACGTAGAGGAACAATTGTTTCTTTTTGGTTAAGAAAAGTGTCGCTTCGGCGGTGCGACTAACCGGAAAACGACGCGCAATAACAGAGTCAACTTCGGCACTAACACCGAATTGAGCTTTCATATTCTTCTCGAGAGCAAAGTCGTCGTAGACCTGATCATTCATGCGTGTCATTGTACCATACAGAGGTGGTATAATGACAAGCAATGGACTTTGAGAAGCGCTACAAACAGCTGAATGCTGCGCAAAAACAAGCTGTCGATCTGATTGAGGGACCGGTCATGGTAATCGCCGGACCGGGAACGGGTAAGACCGAACTTTTGAGTGTGCGCACTGCTAATATCCTCAAGAAAACTGACACCCTACCTGAAAATATTCTTTGTTTAACTTTCACCGAGAGCGGTGCCGTCGCCATGCGTGAACGATTGATCGGCATCATCGGTAAAGATGCTTATAAGGTCGCTATCCACACCTTCCACGGATTCGGCACCGAAATTATCAATCACAACCGTGAGTTCTTTTACCGCGGCGCTATGTTCGAACCAGCCGACGACCTGAACCGCTACGAAATCCTACGCGCAATCTTTGATAGCCTGGACTATAAAAGCCCCCTCGCCAGCACAATGAACGGCGAGTACACTCACCAACCCGATGCGACACGTGTCATCTCTGAATTAAAACGAAGCGGCCTCACTAGCGACGAATTACTTGCCATCCTGGATGAGAGCGAAGCCGCCATCGATGTCGCCGAGCGCCTGATCGTCCCACACCTGGTTGGCACCGTCAGCAAAACCACCAAAGACAAACTCGCTACCGTTATTCCCGAATTAACCAAACAGGTTGAGAACTCAAAGGTTCTATTCGAAGTGACCCCACTGATGCGCATTATCACCGAGGCGCTCATCCTAACCCTGCAACACGCCGAGAGCGAACACCCCACTAAACCGATTACTGCCTGGAAAAAGAAATGGTTTGTCAAAAACGAAAAAGGCGAATATGTCTTTAAGTCCCGTGCGCAACTAGTCAAACTGCGCGCCTTGGCATTCGTCTACTTTGAATACCTGAACCAAATGGAGCAACAAGGCCTCTTCGACTACGACGACATGATCCTGCAAGTTGTCCACGCCATGGAGGTAAACGATGACCTTCGATTCAACCTACAAGAAAAATACTTGTACATCATGGTAGACGAGTTCCAGGACACCAACTTGGCCCAGACGCGTATCCTTCACAACTTAACCTCCAACCCAGTCAACGAAGGCCGTCCAAACGTCATGGTGGTCGGCGACGACGACCAAGCGATCTATTCATTCCAGGGTGCTGACATCAGTAACATCCTCAACTTTAAAGAAACCTACCCCTCGGTTGAGATCGTCGCGCTGACTGACAATTATCGTTCAGTCACACCAGTCATCGAACAAGCTCGTTCGGTCATCTTGCAAGGTGGTGACCGCCTGGAAAACATTATCGAAGACCTCGACAAACAACTGACAGGCCACCGCGGATCTGATGGCAAAGTCGAACTATACAAAGCCGATTCAATTGATCACGAGCGTCACTGGATCGTTCAAAGTATTGCCGGTGAAATTCAACGCGGCGTTGCACCAAATGACATCGTTGTCTTGACCCGTCGCCATAGCGAGATCCAGAACTTATTGCCGTACTTTAGCCGTGCTGGAGTTGCTGTTAATTACGAACGCCAAGAGAATGTTCTCGACCAGGCACCGATTGTTGCCTTGGAGCTACTAGCTAAAGTCGTTGTCGCACTCGGTAAGGGCAAACACGACGAAGCCAACGCCCTCATGCCAGAACTGCTGGCACACCCGGCCTGGGACATCAGCCCGCTCGAACTGTGGCAACTCAGCACCAATGCCTACGAGTCACGCCAACACTGGCTACAAATCATGGCCACGACACCACGCTTTGTCTGGATCCACGGCTGGTTAATTGAGCTAGCCGCTATGGCGCAGCATTCTGCCCTCGAACCAATGCTCGATAAAATGATCGGCCGACTGGATGAGAAACTCAGCGAATCAACCGAGCCCGTCGTCCAGAGTCCGTTCTTTACCTATTTCTTTGGTCCGGAACGGTTGGAGCACAGCCCATCAGAATACCTCGATTTTCTGGCCGCCTTGCGCACCATCCGCGCCAAACTGCGCGAATACCATAACGACGAAATCTTGATCCTAGAGTCATACCTATCGTTCATCCAACTACACCGGCGTCTGGGCACCAACATGTTGGTCTCGCGCACCGCCGAGACACAAGCATTAGCCGTCAACTTGATGACCGCCCACAAATCCAAAGGCCTGGAATTTGAATCCGTTTACATCTTTAACGCCGTCGACAACGCCTGGGGCGAAAAAGCCCGTAGCGCCAGCCGTAACATTAGCTACCCCGAGAACTTACCCCTGGCACCAGTCGGGGAGTCATCCGACGAACGGATGCGCCTATTCTACGTCGCCATGACCCGTGCCAAAGTGAACCTGCGCATTAGCTTTAGTGCAGCCGACGACCGTGACAAGCCGACCCTGATCGCCAGTTTCCTCAGCGATGCCGAATTAGAACAGCACCAGATTGCGCACTCCAGTTTCGAAGAACAAGTCACCTCGGCCGAACTAGCCTGGTACGAACCACTGATCCAGCCAACGATCGAACTGACCGAACTACTCAAGCCTTCCCTGGAACATTACAAACTTAGTTCGACACACCTAAATAACTTCCTTGATGTAACGCACGGTGGGCCATTATCGTTCCTACTGGGTAATCTACTACATTTCCCCTCGACCAAATCAGCCGCTGCTGCCTACGGAACCGCCATTCACAACACCCTTCAACAGGCACATGTTCACATCGTCGCCACTGGTGGACAAAAACCGCTCGAAGACGTCCTGCGTGATTTTGAAGTCAACCTGCAAAATGAGCGCCTCGACGCCCTAGACTTTGTCACCTATCACCAAAAGGGGAGCGAGCAACTACAAACCTACCTCGCTGCCAAATATGACACATTCACGACCAATCAAAAAGCCGAGCTAAATTTCAAAAGCCAAGACGTCCATTTGGGCGACGCCCACCTGACCGGAATGATCGACGTCGTTGACATCAACAAAGCCGACCGCACTATGACCGTCACCGATTACAAAACAGGTAAAGCCGTGAACAGCTGGAAGACTTCAGCCGAATACGACAAGATCAAACTGCACAAATATCGTCAGCAATTACTTTTCTACAAACTACTGGTTGAAGGCTCTCGTGATTATGGCAACTACACGGTCAACAAGGGCATCCTTGAATTCGTTGAGCCAAACCGGGCTACCAACGAAATCTATTCCCTAGAGCTCGAATTCGATAGGGAGGAGCTAGAACGATTCACCTTACTGATCGGTAAAGTCTGGCAGCACATCATCGCCCTTGATTTACCTGACACTTCTGGCTACGACCCAACCTACAAGGGATTGCTAGCCTTCGAACAAGACCTCCTCGACGACGTCATCTAATCCTTGCGTCAGGGCCTCCTCAGCAGGATACCTATTGACTTAATGGTATAAAACGTGCTATAATAATGATTGCACAGATCGAGGGTGTGAGACGTTAACAGCAATTTTGGTGTTCGCATCTTACACCCTCTCTGTTGCACATTGACAGAGATAGTGAATAAAGTTCCGTGAGTTTACTCGCGGAGCACGACCCCGTCGCGCCTGAAAGTACCGAGACCACCCCTTGCTGACCCCCATCAGCTTCTCGCTACGTGTAAGGTCCAGCCCAGAACATGTCCTGCGCGAGGACATGGCGACGGGGTCACCCCCAAGTTTCCCCAAACTGAGGGGCTCCCCACAGGATGTTTGTGGATTTGCTTTAGGCAGCGTTGCCTAGAGATCAACGAATCCCAACCTCGTGATTGCCGTCAGGCGAAAGTGGAGTCCCTCTTCCAACCACCCAATGCACCACCGACCATCCCTAGGAGATGATTCGTATGTTCAGGTCCGAAGATCAGAAGCGCCAAGAGACCGCAGCAGCTGCACGCAACTCGTGCAGCAAGTGCGGCGGAACCGGTACCGTTGGTATCGGTGGACGTGGCGCGACCACGTCGAGCAAGTGTGGAGCCTGCAACGGAACAGGCCAGGTTTAAGGTAACAGGGACCGTCTGATCGCAAGATCATTCGCAAAAAGGGTAAAGAAATCACTATCTCTGTCCGTCTCTCATTCATCATAAATAAAAATGTTTGTGATTGATGAGAGACGTTTTTATTTGAAAACAAAACTATGAGACAATAGGAATCGCATGAAAAACTTTTGGCAAGAACTCCCGGCACCATTCTTCGTCCTCGCTCCAATGGAAGCGGTGACTGATGTTGTGTTTCGTCACGTCGTCGAAGCCGCTGGCGGACCAGACGTCTACTTTACGGAATTTACTAATGCCGCTAGCTACTTTAGCGAAAAGGGACGTGCCAGCACCCGTGGTCGTTTAGCCTTTACCGAAGACGAGCAACCAATTGTCGCCCAAATCTGGGGCACCAACCCAGAGCACTTTGAGTTCATGGCCAAAGGCCTGAAAGAACAAGGCTACAAGGGTATCGATATCAACATGGGATGTCCTGCCAAAGACGTCGTCAAGACCGGCGCCGGGAGCGGCCTTATACGCGATCCTGAACGTGCAGCCGAACTGATTGCTGCAGCCAAGAAGTCTGGCCTGCCTATCAGCGTTAAAACGCGTCTGGGCGACCTTCGGACTGACGAGTGGACCGCTTGGTTGACTCATATCCTAAAACAGGACGTCGTTAACCTCACAATTCACCTGCGTACCCGCAAAGAAATGAGCAAAGTACCGTCTCACTTCGAACTATTGCATGACATCAAAAAGCTGCGTGACGAAATCGCCCCACAGACGCTCCTGACGATTAACGGTGATATTCGCGACCGCGAACACGGCCTAGAACTGGTTAACGAATACGGCGTCGACGGTGTCATGATCGGCCGTGGTATCTTTAGTGATCCGTATGCTTTTGCGAAGGAAAAGAAAGAACGTACCCGCGACGAACTAATCGGCCTGCTTTCAATGCAGTTGGATCTATTCGATAAGTACAACGAAGAGCTCGAACCGCGCAAATACGACCCATTGAAGCGATTCTTTAAGATCTACGTCCGTGGCTTCGAAGGTGCCGCCGAGCTACGCGATGCCATGATGCACACTAAAACGACCGCCGAAGTTCGCGCCCTTATCGCTGACCTGTAACCCAAAACCCGCCAAATAAAATACGCGCCCGAGTGAGCGCGTATTTTTAATTACCGGCAATATTATTTTGCGATAATCACGCGAAGTGAACCGTCTGTCAATTCTGCAGCTGTTGCGAGTTGGTACGCCACACCAGAGTAGAGGAGTGTGGTCATATCGAGTGTCTCGTCTGCTTTATTTAAAGCAGTTGCAAGCTCAACAATACGCCACGCGTCGACTACAAAGGCTTGTGGCAACTTCTCGACAGGGACGTCGGGGAACTCCGCCATCAAGCGTTCTTGTAGCTGACGTTGTGATAGGGTCGTACCATCGTTGTAGTTCACGACGATAAACGACTCGTTGTGCTTACCAGCGAGGTCCTTTGAGACAGCAACTGGCTTTTCAGCACCAGAAATGTTCTGCGCATCAACCATCGCTTGCTTGATAACGAGCATACGACTGTCGCCGTCGCTGCCATCAAAGTAGTCGCTATCGGCCGCTTTGCCCCAAGCTGACTGCATCTTGCCATCAACTGACGCGGCAGTTTCTGGATCAAGCGTCACACCTGCAACCGCAAGCAGCGCTTCGGTCTTTTCACGGATGTTACCAGCGAATTCAACTGCACGTACGAGAATCTTTTGGATTTTATCATTCGCACCACAATCAGTTACGTGATCGTCAGGATTACTGTGTTCGCCGGTGTGCGCACCACAAAATACACCCTCAGACGTCAGTAGAGCTGTCACCGCAGCAAGATCGCCATCGGCTGAGCCTGTGTTGAACTTTGTCGCAATATACATAGCAAGCGCTGTAATGTAGCCACCGCCGGCAACCTTGGCACGTTCGTGGCCTTGGTCGGCAAGACTTTCTTGTTCTTCAAAGTTTGCTGAGTTAATGAAACGCACGAGGTGTGCAATCCGACCATCGATACAGCCGTCATCTTTGTTATCTACAGCAACAAATTCCTGGCCTTCGAGAATAATCTCACCTTGACGGTTGATCATCGTCGCTTCAAGGGGGTCTTTCATACGCTCAGTAATACTAATTTTTGCTTCACTGTTACCAAAACCTAGTGGTTCAATTTCAATAATCATTGTGTGAGGTTCCTTTTCAAAACCAGAAAAATCGTCAGCTTCAGGCGGGTTGGACATAAACTTAAGACTCCTCATGTGTATTTTTTATTACTAACAAATATCTATTGTACTCCTCACGAAATGTGAGGCAAGTACGTATACAACAAGGGCGAACTCTAGTGACGAGTACGACGACGGAGATCAGCCACACGCAGGCGAACTTGGTGTCGGTCAATAAGCTCGTGCGCTTTTTCAAGGTCGACTTGGTCTTTGGCGTCGTCACGTAGTTTCAGGGCACGCTCGAGGGCGGCACGTGATTCGGCTTCGACAATGTCATCGCCGTGGTCAGCTTCGTCAACCAATACGCGAATCGAAGTTGGATTAATTTCAAGAATACCACCACTAATGGCAAAGTATTCTAAGTCGCGGTCGGCGTCGCCCTTTTTGTAGCGTACCGTCAACGCACCAGGTGACGCGAGGGTCACCAACGGTTCGTGACCTGGGAACACACCTATTTCTCCAGCGACGGTCGGTGCGGTCAGTTCATAAATGTCCTGATCGACGCGCACGCCCTGGAGGGTAATAAGTTGCAAGTGCATAGAAATTACTTCTCTGCCTTTTTAGCGGCGTGAGTTTTCTCTGAAAGGGTACCATTTACCATGTAGAACCAATCTTCAGGTTGGTGGTCGTACTTACCGGCCAGGATATCAGCGAAGTCACGGATTGTGTCTTCGAGCTTGATGTATGAACCTGGGTTACCGGTAAACTTCTCGGCAACGTGGAATGGCTGTGAAAGGTAGCGTTGGATACGACGAGCGCGGGCAACGGTTTGCTTTTGGTCATCAGACAATTCTTCCATACCAAGGATAGCGATGATGTCCTGAAGTTCTTTGTACTGTTGCAGGACACGCTGGACTTCACGGGCAACACGGTAGTGTTCCGCACCGACGATTTCTGGGTCAAGGCTGGTTGAGTTACTGGCCAGGACGTCAACGGCAGGGTAGATACCGATTTCAGTCAGCGCACGGTTCATAACGATCGTCGCATCGAGGTGGGCGAAGGTTGCAGCTGGCGCTGGGTCAGTAAGGTCATCGGCTGGGACGAAGACGGCTTGGACTGAAGTAATGGAACCATTCTTTGTTGAGGTAATGCGTTCTTGGAGCGCACCCATTTCCTCTTGGAGGTTAGGTTGGTACCCAACGGCAGATGGAAGGCGACCAAGGAGGGCTGAGACTTCAGCACCGGCTTGAGTGTAGCGGTAGATGTTGTCGATGAAGAGCAGGACATCCTTACCTTCGTCACGGAACGCTTCGGCCATCGCAAGTCCAGAAAGTGCAACACGAAGACGAGCTCCAGGTGGTTCGTTCATCTGTCCAAAGACAAGGCTGGTTTTCGCCAGGACGCCGGCCTCTTCCATTTCATAGTAGAGGTCGTTTCCTTCACGAGTACGTTCACCAACACCAGCAAAGACTGAGTTACCAGAGTGGAACTTAGCGATGTTGTTAATTAGTTCGGTAATAAGGACGGTTTTACCGACACCAGCACCAGCGAAGAGGCCAGCTTTACCACCCTTGATGAGTGGGGCAATAAGGTCGACAACTTTAATACCAGTTTCGAGGAGTTCAGACTTGTTTGCTTGTTCAGCAAGTGGTGGTGCTTGGCGGTGGATTGAGGCGCGCTTGCCAGTAGGAGTTGGTTTGCCATCGATAGCATCACCAACAACGTTGAACATGCGTCCTTGGGTTTCGTCACCAACAGGCACGGTGATTGGGCCACCGGTAGCAATCACTTCGTCGTGACGGCGAAGGCCATCAGTGCTCGATAGTGCGATCGCACGAACAGTGTCTTCACTCAGGTGCTGGGCAACCTCGAAAGTCATGGTGTTTTTTTCACTGTTAATTAGTAGTGCATCGTTAATTGCGGGAAGTTCACCATCGAATTGGACGTCGACAACGACACCAACGATTTGGATAATCTTACCTTTGTTCTGTTGTGTAGCCATTGGAGTCTCCTTACTCATTTAGTGCCTCGACGCCGCCTGAAATTTCAGCCAGTTCTTGTGTAATTGCGCTTTGGCGGGCTTTGTTCATTTCTAATGTTAAATCGTCAACCAAATCAGATGCGTTATCGGTGGCGTTTTTCATCGCCATCATACGCATGCTGTGTTCACTGGCGCGTGAATCCAGCAATGCCTGGAAAATCTGTGCCCCAACCAATCGGTAGGCGACACCATCAACCACTTCTTCAGTGCTTGGTTCGTATGTCACGTCGCGCGCCACACCTTTTTCAAGGATTGGCTCAAAACCTGCGGGCAGGACACGGATAACAGTTGCTTCTTGGTTGATGCTGCTTTTGAAGTTGGTGTAGATAACGTCAACCGCATCAACTTTGCCAGATTCGAACAGTGAGCGTGCGCTATCGAGGATAGCCCGGAGCTCACTACCATCTGGACGATCAGGTAGCTCTTCGTAGGCACCGAGGACTTCAGTGTCCTTGATACGTGCGACGAACTGCGCCGCTTTACGTCCAACCGTAATGGTTGTGTTCTTGATGCCAGCTTTGTCGTCAGCCTTGAGCTCATTGGCATAGGCGCGGACGATGTTACTGTTGTACGCACCAGCCAGGCCCTTGTCAGATGCGATGACGATCAACAGACGCGTCTTGACATCACGACTGACGAATAACGGGTGATTCTTCACAGAAGTGTGCGAAGATAGCGCCGTTAGCAGCTCACGCGCCGCAAGTGTGTAGGGCGCAGAAGCTTTGGTTGCTTCCTGTGCTCGACGCATCTTGCTGGCCGCAACTAATTGCATCGCCTTGGTGATCTGGCGAGTGCTCTTAACGCTGCGAATGCGTGATTTTAGTAATTGCGTTGAAGCCATTGTTAGCCTTCGAAGCCTTTCGCCGCTGAACGGGCAACAGTTTCGATCAACTTGATCATCTCTGGAGTTGGCTTACCACCCTTATCAAGTTCAGTCATGTCTGCTTTGTGAGCTGACCAAAGCTTGGTAGTGAGGGCTGCTTGCGCGTCCTTAATGTGAGCGGCTGGAACGGTGTCAAAGTAACCATTCGTGACTGCTGCGATACTCACAACCTGCTGCCAGACGCTTGATGGCTGGTACTGTGGTTGCTTCAATAGTTCGGTCAGACGTTGACCGCGGTCAATTTGGTGCTTGGTAGATTCATCAAGGTCGCTACCGAACTGCGCAAAACTAGCAAGTTCACGGAATTGTGACAAACCAAGCTTCAGGTTACCACTGACAGACTTAACGGCTGAAGTCTGGGCAGCACCACCAACACGCGAGACAGATAGACCAGCCGAAATCGCCGGACGGATACCTTGGTAAAAGAGGTCTGTTTCAAGGAAGATCTGACCGTCAGTGATCGAGATCACGTTGGTTGGAATGTAAGCCGAGATGTCACCAGCCTGGGTTTCGATGATAGGAAGGGCAGTCAATGAACCAGCACCGAGTTCGTCAGAAAGTTTCGCAGAACGTTCGAGTAATCGAGAGTGCAGGTAGAACACGTCACCTGGGTAGGCTTCGCGTCCTGGTGGACGACGAAGGAGGAGTGACATTTGACGGTACGCAACCGCGTGCTTTGTCAGGTCGTCATAGATCATTAGTGCGTGCTGTGCGTTGTCGCGGAAGTATTCACCCATGGCAGTACCGGCATATGGTGCGAGGTAGAGTAGTGACGCAGGGTCAGATGGTGACGTCGCGACGATGATTGTTTGGTCCATGACGCCTTCTTGCTTTAGACGTTCAACCAGACGAGCAATCTTTGAGAACTTTTGGCCAATCGCAACGTAAACGTTAACGACACCAGTGTCCTGTTTTGCTTGGTTGATCATTGTGTCGATCGCGAGGGCTGTTTTACCAGTTTGGCGGTCACCAATGATAAGTTCACGTTGGCCACGGCCGATAGGGAACATGGCGTCGATAGACATGATACCGGTCATCAGTGGTTCGTGGACAGATTTACGTCCCATGACACCAATCGCTTCACGTTCAACGTCACCGTGTAGTTTTGTCACGATCGCTGGGCCACCGTCAATTGCTTGACCAAGTGGGTTGACGACGCGGCCAAGTAGTTCTGGGCCGACAGGAACCTGTAGGACAGTTCCCTTGAGGCGGACTGATTGTCCGGCTTTGACAGCACTGTCTTCACCAAGGAGAACTGCACCGATTTCGTCTTCCATAAGGTTAAGTGCAAAGGCCTCTACGACACCTTCAGCTGTTTCAATGTTCACGACTTCGTTGTAGCCGGCGTTCCGCAAACCGTGAATCCAGACAACTCCGTCACCAACTCGAACCACGACGCCCACTTCGTCAAGGTTTTTGCTCGATTCTAAGTTCTCGATAGCACTGCGCAGATCTTTTGATAGGTCGGTAATCGATAGTTCACTCATAAATAATTTCCTTTTATACTTTCTTGAATCGAGTCTTTAATACGGTCAATTGGTGGGCGATGGTTTGGTCATTTTCACGTCCGGGCAGGCTAATCTTTACCCCGCCGAGAACAGTTGGATCAACCAATGTGGTCAATGACACGTTCGGCGCCTTTGTCTTATCTTTCACGAACGATTCAATGGCTTGCAGTGTTTCGTTGTTCAGATCAAAGGCAGAGGTGATTGTGGCAGTCAGGTGTCCTTTTTCCGCCAGGTGATATTCGACATCTCGAACGATCAACCCGAGTTCTTTGGTGCGCCTGGTTTCAATCAAGTACGCGGCCAATTGCTCGATAAGCGTCGCCTTGCTGGGTGTACCGCTAACGAGTCCGTCAGCGATATACGTCGCGAGGCGACGACGAGACAATCGGCCGGCCATTACTTAGATCCCTTATTTGTAGAAGAGACGGCGTTCGCAATCAGGTCACTGTCAGCTTTTGCATCAAGCTTGGCGTGGATAACCTTCTCAGTTGCCAGACCCACTAGTTCTAGCGTGTCATTGTATAGCTGTTTGCGAGCGTTCGCAACGTCCTTACCGAGTTGATCGTGCGCATCAGCAACAATACGTTCAGCAGAAGTCTGCGCACGTTTTTCACTGGCGCTGATCATCTCAGCAGATTCGAGCTTGGCAGTGCTGACGATGTCAGATGCTTCCTTACGGGCTTCAGCTAACAGTTCGGCAACCTTTTCTTGGTTGGCTTGCGCAGCTTTTTGGGCATTCACAGCAGCTTTTGAGGCTGCTTCGATATTCGCCTGTCGCTCATCAACCGACTTCATAAGCCATGGGTAGACGAAGCGGCCTAGTAGGAACACTAGAATCAAAAAGGCCACGATCTGAATAATCAGCAAACGCCAGTCAATACCGAGGGTAGAGAAAATATCTCCACCAGCGGCTTCAGTCGTTTCGGCAAATTGGCTTAAAAAAGTCATCTGTTATATTTTCCTTAAATGAATTTTGCAACGATTGCAACGATAATACCGATGATCGCGAGTGAGTCGGCGAAGACAATCGCGGTGATCATGAGTGATCGGATGTCGCTTAGTTTTTCTGGGTTACGTCCGAAGGCGTTCAATGCGGCAGCACCGATAAAACCGATACCTAGTGCAGCACCAACTGCTGGTAGACCGTATGTGAGTCCAAATGCTAATGCGTCCATAATGTATTTACTCCTTAGTTTCTTGCTTAATTATATCATTCATCACTTTTCATTCCTGCCTGACGGCTTTTCGTGACGTGTGAGCAGGAGAATGATCGGGTGAAGGGCCGTGCGATGCAACGGCGAGTGAGGTAAAGATGAGCGTCAGGACAAAGAAGACGTATGCTTGGATGAATCCGATAAATAGCTCAAATGCCATGAATACTGGCAGGACGAATGAGGCAAAGTAACTGGTCAGGGCAGCGATAACAATCAGTAGGACTTCACCCGCAAAGGCGTTACCGAACAAACGAAGCGCGAGGGCAGCGGCACGTGATACTTCACCAACGAGCTCTAGAATACCTTCAAATGAACCGATAGGGTCTTTGATAGGGTTGCGGAAGTAGCGGTGCAGGTTGCCGAAGTTACCAAGGTGACGAATGGCGTAGATTTGAACAGTGACAATAGTAATCAGTGCGATTGCTAATGTGAAGTTAAGGTCAGCGGTCAGGCTGCGCAGGACCGGGACACCGTTCCACGTAATTGATTCCAGGCCAGGAATAACACTCAGCCAGTAGTTGATCAGGACGAAGAAGAAGATAGTAATGGCCAGTGGCGCAATCTTACGACCCATCTTTTTGTCAGGGATGATGTCATCAATAGATTTCAATAAGCCTTCAAATACCCATTGGACTAGGCCGACGAAGCGGTTGTATTTGTCTTTTTTGACCTTACCGGCGACGTAGAAAAGGATGGCTAGCGTCAGGATCAGACCAATTGCACCAGTAAACATTCCATTAGTCACAGGAAAACCAAAGACAGTAAATAGCGTCTGCGCAGAGATCGAGATGTGAATATCTAAAGCGGCAAAGTTGTTCACTTTTGTGGCTTTCGGACATTAGATAATTGGCGAATGATCAACACGGTGCTGAGTATAATTCCTAAAGTTAAACAAATAATAGTTGCGAGTGGGGCAGTGTGAAGCCAGTTATCGATACCGATACCAGCAAATACACCACCAACTGTCGGACCGAACATCCTCCAGGTTGTATCAAGAGCGGTGGCAATCAGTACCATCGGCGCATTAAGGGGCCGCTTGGTCGTCTGGCTCGTCTTTTCTGAGGGTCTCGGCGACTGTGGCATACAGTCCCTATAGTAACAGGAGAACGGGCAGATGTATAGGGCCGGAATAGAGTGCTATTGAATCGAAATAACTTTGAAGTCAAACGTCCCGACGGTATTGAAACGATGAATTGTGTAGCCACCCGAAGTACTAATCGTGCCACCAGTTGCAACCATTGATCCCGTTGGGTATGACACAACTACGATACCAGAGCCACCATTACCACCCTTGTTATTAGAGTTGTAGTGCGATCCGCCACCGCCACCACCACCGGTGTTTGCACCGCCGTTGCCACCAGGTGTGTTTGTTTGCACGCCAGCCGTACCGCCGCCACCAGGTGAACCAGCCGACAGACCACCAGTACCGCCGGTTGTTGCGCCAACTGCGCCACCGCCACCGCCACCAGAGCCACCATTACCGCCGATGCCAGAGTAGCCAGAACCACCGCCACCGCCACCAAAGATATAGCTTGTGCCAAGGATTGCATTCGCGACACCGGCACCACCATGACCAGGGTTAGCAAGTCCAGCACTTCCAGCGCCACCGCCGCCGGTTGGGTAATAAGATCCAGGTGATAACGCACTACCGTTACCTTGACCGAAAACACCCACCGAACGAGTCAGCTGTACACCACCAGCCGATCCACCAGCCGATCCACCAGCCCCAGGAGGTGACGAGTCGGTACTATACTCAGACCCGCCACCGCCACCGCCGTAACCGCGAACATCATCAAAGACTGAGTTACCACCACTGGCACCACGCGGCTGACTAACACCCGGATTAGCACCGGCGCCGCCGGAGCCCGTCACGACACGGTGCGAGCCAGGTGCGATACTTAGCGCTCCGTTATACACGACACCGCCACCGCCACCGCCACCGCCCATATCAGAACCGCCGCCGCCACCGCCGCCAACAACAAGCACACGTACGTTAGCCGTTGGTAAGATTGCTGGGGTCGGGACATAGGTTTTGTCATATGAATACAATTCAGCCGCAGTACTTGACCATGATTGTGTCGAGTTCCAGTCAATGTTACTACGGGCCACAACTGTACCATTTGATGTATCAACTGCCGATAATAAGAAGGCTGACGGGTTCACGGTACTATTTAAGTTATTCAATCGCACACCCAGTGTGTGTTGCCCTGGCTGTAGCGTAATAATTTTTGAAGCGATCGCACCACCCGTCACGTTATGCACCATAACACCGTCCGCATACACAGTACACAGATCATCACAATACGCAGATAGGCGAACATCGGTCACCTCCGAAAGCGTGAATGGCTGCGCTTGTCGGAACCAAGCAAAGGCAGCCGCTGGTCGATCATATCCACCCGATGAAAACCTCGTCGTTGTCCACTGCGCAAGCGGATCACCAGACTCGCCAGCCCAAGCAACCGGTCCTGCACCCCATGGAAGTGCGGCTGTACCCCACGTTCCGGCACTCACGGCTGTTTCCCAAATACTCGGTGCTTCGAAGAAAGTATTTTCTGAAAAATGCTCGGTATCACCAGCGGCTGCTCGCCAGGTTGTATCCGATACGACTGTCGGCAGCGCGTCACCGGCTTTCACCAAGGCAACCGTTACGTCAGAAGCACGAGGAAGCAGCACATTGTTGGTTAGCTCGACAACAATCGTGTGACATCCTGCCGAAAGGTTAATCGATCCATTGCCAGACCCACTCGTTGAAGTAATCACTGCGGTGCCATCGACAAAGGCATCGACAACATCCTGGCTACTATTAGTAAATGTTGTCAGGTCGTAATCACCAGCAAAGCTGACATTAAAATCTTTCCTGAAGTACATTTGTCCAGAGTTGAGGTTTGTGTTGGCGATTGTGATCGTCTGCGCACTTGAGATTGCACCGATCGAATCCTGCGTTGTCGCCCTGACCGCAGCAGCCCAGCCGCGCTCGGCAGTCGCGTTGCCTGAACAAAGGTCAGGCACAACAGCGGATTGAACACTTGGCTGTCGGTAGGTTCGCCAGACAGCGCCGGTCGATGATCGAGTAACCTCAACGTAGCCAGTATTAGAAATGGTCAGCGCACGACCGTTGGCATCAACTGTTGGTTTTGGCACGCTAAACGAGCTACGGACGTTATCGTTTACCGTTACCGAACAACTTGGGGAACTCGGGCAACTGGCCGTACCAACCGAAGTAACATTGAAATAACCGCTGCCCGTGAAGGTGTGGATTTTATTTGCACCAGAAGTTGTAATCGTGCCACCGGTTGCGACAATACCGCTGGCAGTGGGGTAGGAGATAATTACGACACCTGCGCCACCGTTGCCACCACTAAAATAATTTCCATTATACGATCCGCCACCGCCACCGCCACCAAGTCCTGACACGCCCGATCCACCAGCTGCGTCGATAGTTGCAGAGCCACCGCCGCCAGCCTGGATCGTACCGGCATAACTACCATTTACTTCGCCACCAGCACCACCGCCGCCGTAGTAAACGTTTGCGCCAGTAATGTTATCGATGCGCCCAATACCACCCGTTCCAGATGTAGACAGGTTGCCGCCGGCACCACCGGAATTACCAGCACCACCGCCACCGCCAGAGTTACCAACCCAGTTAACGGCAACCGATCCGATGCCGCCTGGGTTACCAGCGCTCGCCACGCCGCCGCTACCGCCAACTCCGCCAGTAGTCATGCCGCCACCGCCGCCACTACCGCCTGGGCCACCGTTGTTACCACCGTGTGTTGCACCGTAGCCACCACCCTCAGCAATCATGCCATTGAATGAAGATTGGTCGCCCTTTGCTCCGCTGCCCGCTACAGTACCAGACTTGCCGAGACCGCCACCGCCAACACCAACATAATAGTTATCAATATTGATATTTGATGCAGCGTTACTAATCATGCCACCACCGCCACCGCCGCCACCCGTGTTTGCGCCACCACCGCCACCACCTACAATCAGTACCCTGACAGGAAGTCCAACGTTTTGCGTTCCCGTACAGTCAGTTGCAGGTGTTAAAGGTTTCGCATCAGTCCATTGCGGTACGTTTCCGCTCGTAGCCAGACAGGCCTTGGCGTAGGCAACACCAGCTTCGCCGGCTACTTGGGCAAGTTGAGCATAGTATTGGTTTTTAAGGGTGTTGCGAATGGCGGTTGTAGCCGAGACAGATACGGCAAGGATAGTCAGCAGGACAACGGACGCAATTAAAACAGTAGGTAGCGCAAACGCCTTTGTTGTTTTTTGTCGCCGATTAGTATGCATATATATGAGGTAACTCTATAAAAACTCTTATGAATATTGTAGCATAAGCGGAGTAGCCTGCAGGTGTATTTACTTGGGGTCGTAATTACTGTACAATGTATAGTGAAAGTAAAGAGGGAATTCTTATGAGTGATACAACTAGTCCACAGATTACTATTTACCGCACCAGCTGGTGTGCCTTTTGCCACACTGAAATGCAGTGGCTCGACAAGCTTGGCATTCCGTATATCGCCAAAGATATCGAAGCTGACCAAGACGCCAACGACGAACTGATGAAGAAGCTTGACGGCGACTTCCGCGGCGTCCCAGTAACCGACATCGGCGGTGACCTTGTCCTTGGATTTGATCGTCCAAAGATCCAAGACGCTATCAAAGCTCACGGCATCCAACCCGTCGCAGCGTAAGTACTTAGACAACAAAGTCTAAACTTTAATCTATTTTTAAAAAATGCCTCCCTAGTCGGAGGCATTTTTTTTTCAAAAGTATGAAAAACTATTGAAATTAACTAGAGACAGGTCTTAAATAACAACAATATGGATAACCGAGAGGGTAACGTTATTAGGGTTTCGCAGGAACAATTCCGGCAGGGCCCAAAACGGCCGTACGTTCGGCGACAACTCGCCAAACAAGCTTTCGTTCCCGAACTTATTTACCCTGAGGGCTATCCCATCTCAAGCGTCGAAAGAATTGCGCCCGTCATCCCACTACCCAACGCCACCACTGAGGCTGTGCAACGAATGGACGAAGTGCTTGAGCAGCTGGTTGAAACGGATATCATCCCGTCGATCATCGAACAACTCGAAGTCACCGGGTACCAACAGGACGCTATCAACATCCAAACAGCCTGCGCTGAACTGCGCCGGAATGAACTCAGCTACGAGGAAATTAACGAATTTGCTATCGACTACCTGCAAACCGTTCACGAGAAATTACACGCCAAAGTTCTGCTTGCGATTCAAATCCGCGAAGCCCGCAAGCACGTGATTGATCTCGAGACATACGCCTCATCATAAGGCGAGTGCTAGGGTATACTTGATGGAATGAGCAACTCACTTTCTAAACAGACACCGACACAAACAATCATTATGATTCATGGATTCCGCGGTACACACCACGGACTATCATTGATTGCCGATCACTTGCCTGGATTTACCATTATCACACCCGACCTCCCGGGATTCGCCAAAGGCGACACGATGGACATGTACGACCTGGATTCATACGTTGCGTGGTTGAAAGAATTTATCGTCAAACAAAAGTTAGCGACACCACCAATTCTGCTGGGCCACTCGTTCGGCAGTATCGTCAGCGCCGCCTACGCCGCAAAATATGAAAATACGATTAGCCAGTTGATCCTCGTTAACCCAATTGGCGCTCCAGCGCTTGAAGGACCACGTGGCGTCCTAAGTAAACTGGCTGTCTTTTATTACTGGCTAGGGACCAAACTGCCCGATAGCTTTGCTCAAAAATGGCTGGCGTCGAACGCAATCGTCATGGTTATGAGTGTCACGATGGCGAAAACAAAAGATAAAAAACTGCGCGCCTTCATCCACGATCAACACCGCAAATACTTCAGCCTCTTTCACACAGCAACCTCAGTTGCCGAAAGTTTTAAAACATCCGTTAGCAATAACGTCCGGACATTTGCACCCGACATTACAATCCCGACACTACTGATCGCCGGTGCCGAAGACGACATTACACCACTCGCCAAGCAAAAAGAGCTGCAACAGCTCTTTCCTCAGGCACGGCTAGAAATTATCGAGAACGTGGGACACTTAACGCACTACGAAACACCCGACCAAGTGGCCGGATATGTTCAGGCGTTTATTACGCCGGTATAGATTGCCTCAAAACGATCAAGCGTCGTATTAAGGTCGTGAGTCTTGGCAATCGCCATACTCTCTTTGCTCATTCGCTTGTGAAGTACTGGATCTGAAATCAGTTTGACGATACCATCAGCCATTTGAGCGACGTTGTCTTTTTCAACCAGGAAGCCGTTTTCGTCATTGTGACAAAGTTCACCAAGTGCACCAGCATCGACGGCGACAACCGGTTGGCCACTCGCCATCGCTTCGAGGGTAGCGATACTTTGGAGTTCCATCGGTGAAGGCATCGCGAATACTGTCCCAACTTGGTGCAATAATTGCTTATCTTCTTCCGTGACACGACCGGTAAATGTCATGTGTTCAAAGATACCAAGTTCGTAGCCGAGTTCTTTCAAACTGACGGCGTCTTGACCAGCACCGATGATCATCAGGTGAGCCGGCTTTGATTTTAAGACTTCAGCGAAAGCTTTGACCAAGACGGGCAAGTGCTTTTCGGCATCAAGGCGTCCGACGTAGGTGATAATCGGCTCGTCCATCGGCAGGTCGAACTTTTCATAGATTTCTTTACCGGGTTTGCCGGGTTGGAAACGAACCAGGTCGATACCGTTTGAGACGGCTTCCATCGGAACGGTCATCTTGTCGGTTGCCTTGAACATCTTGATGGCCGATGCAGTTGGAAGGGTCAGGTAATCTGACTTTGAGTGAAAACGCGCACCGTACTGACGAAGCATGTAGTTAATTGGACGGGCAAAAGGCGCCAACAACACAACGTTGTCCATCAAGTTTTCAGGCATAGCGTGGTTGGTGCTGACAATTGGAATACCGAACTTGTTGCCGTATTTCATGGTCGCTTGGCCGATCCACATCAACATTTGAATGTGAATGACGTCAGGGTCGAATTCAAGAATAGCTTTTTTGACTTCTTTGCCAGGTGTCGGTGAGACACGGAAGTTTTGGTAGGGGACGAATGGGACTGAGGCGGTGCGGACAACGACGTGGTTAACGTCGACTTCTTTGTAACGTTTACTGGTCTGACTTGGGGCAATTACCATGACTTCGTGTCCACGCGCAGCCAGGCCTAATGCAAGGTTGCGGCCAAATGTAGCGACACCGTTAATAGTCGGGTAGTGTAAATCCGACGAAATAAGGATTTTCATATGGCCTCATTATACCATGAGTGTAAACAGCTGTTACAATTGATAGCAATATGAAGCTTTTTTACGATGCACGGTATATCCGAACCGATTTCCACGACGGGATTAGCCGCTACTCGACCGAACTTGGTAACGCCCTTAGCAAGCTGACACACGTCACCTTTATTATCTCCAACCCGGGACAGATCCAATTCCTTCCCAAAAAGGCCGAATATATTCAGATCCACGACCCGTCATCGATCATGGAACCGTTCACTGCCCAGGTCTTAAATCGCCATAATCCCGACATCGTCTTTTCACCAATGCAAACGATGGGGACGGCTGGCCGTAACTACAAACTAATCCTGACCTCACACGACATGATCTACTACCGTCACCCGACACCACCAAAGAATATTAACTGGCTCTTGAAGATTGGCTGGCGTATCTACCACCTAACCTACACCCCCGAGCGTATCGCCCTAAACGGTGCCGATATCGTCGCCACCGTCAGCACAACCGTCCAACGCGAGTTCGAACAAGCCAAGCTCACCAAACGACCGATTGTCGTCATCGCCAATGCTCCGCAACAATTCCATACGTATCCCGTGACACACACGAATAGCCCCCAGAACATCATCTACATGGGATCGTTCATGCCCTACAAGAACGTAGAGGCCCTAATTAAGGGAATGGAATGGCTACCCGGTCGAACACTGCATCTACTGAGCAAGATCACCCCAGCTCGTCGTAAAGAGTTGAGTGCACTTATTCCCAAAGGTGCTGATGTTGAATTCCACGGCGGTGTCACCGATGACGCCTATGAGGCACTCCTCGCAAACGACGCAATCTTAGCGACAGCCAGCTATGATGAAGGCTATGGCATTCCTGTTGCCGAAGCCCTCGCCATGGGTGTCCCGGCCGTCATTAGCAACATTCCTATCTTTCATGAAGTTGCCGCCGGGGGAGCGCTCTACTTTAACCCTGACAAACCAGCCGAATTCGCCAAGCGCGTCAAAGAACTCGACGATAGCGCAACCCGTAGCCAGATCATCAAAAATGGCAAAGAACACATCAGCTCATTCACTTGGGATGACTCGGCGCGTGCACTCCTCAACACCATAAACTCCCTGGTGTAATCTGTTACAATAAACATATTATGGCAGACAAAAAGAAAAAGATTATTAAGCCCCGCGCGATCGTTAACCGACGAGCGTCTTTTGACTATGCCCTCGACGATGAATTAATCACCGGGCTCGTCCTGACTGGCCGCGAAGCCCGCGCCGCACGTGACGGGCACGTCCAGTTAAAGGGATCATTTGTCACCATTCGCAACAACGAACTGTGGCTAAATAACTCTAGTTTTAGCCTGACCTTAAACTCAAAAAGAGACGGGGAAGTTAGCGTCGACACCTCACCACGAAAACTCCTTGCTAGTCGTAAGCAGATCGACGAACTGCAAGACCGCAAGCAATCTGGCATGACAATCGTACCACTGCGTCTACTCACCCAAGGCAACCACATCAAACTCGTCATCGCCCTCGGTAAAGGTAAAAAGAATTACGACAAGCGAAACACCATCAAGCTCCGTGATCAAGAACGCGAAAACAAACGTTTGACCAAGCACCTTTAGTTTTGAGTCGCGAGTTTCTGGTAAACTAGAGTCATATGAAACTCTATTCCTGGAACGTCAATGGCATCCGCGCAGTCCTCACTAAAGGCACCTTTCAAACCTTCGTCAAAGATCACGATCCTGATGTAATTTGCCTCCAAGAGACAAAGGCCAAACCCGAGCAAGTCGAACTCGATCTGCCTGGCTATCACCTTCACTGGAACAGCGCCGACAAAGCCGGTTATAGCGGCACGGCCATTTTCAGCAAAGAAAAACCATTGCAAATCCTTAACGGCTTTACTGACGACATCGCCGAGAAATACAACCTGGCAGGGGATAGCTACGGCGACCCAACCAAAGAAGGCCGTGTTATCTCAGCAGAATTCGACAAGTTCTGGGTCGTCACTGTCTACACCCCCAACTCAAAAGGTGACCTCTCACGACTGGAACTACGCCACAAACAATGGGACCCGGCCTTCCTGGAACACGTCAAAGAACTTGAGAAAGAAAAGCCCGTTCTGTTTAGCGGTGACCTGAACGTCGCCCACAACGAGATCGATCTTTCTAATCCAAAGCCTAACGTCGGTAAACACGGCTTTACTACCGAAGAGCGCGAAGGTTTTGATAACTTCGAAAAGGCCGGCCTCATCGATACCTTCCGCACCCTCTATCCAGATACAGCCGAAGCCTACAGCTGGTGGACCCACTGGGCCAACGCCCGTGCCCGCAACGTCGGTTGGCGGATTGATTACTGGGTTGCCAGTGAAGCCTTAAAAGGCAGCATTGTTGATGCCAAGATTCACCCCGACGTCATGGGGTCTGACCACTGCCCAGTCAGCATCGAACTCAAGATTTAATGAAAACAAAAAACCTCTCCCTCCTATTTCTACGCCGTGATGACAACATTCTGTTAGCTATGAAAAAGCGCGGCTTTGGTGAAGGCCGCTGGAATGGTGTCGGCGGCAAAGTCGAACCAGGCGAAACTGTTGAATTGGCCATGATCCGTGAAACCCAAGAAGAAATTAGTGTCACACCCACTACTTACGAAAAAGTAGGCGATATTCGATTCGACGAATATTTCAAAGGCGAACCAACCTTGATGCACGTTCATGTATTCATTGCCACCAAATGGGAAGGTGAGCCAATCGAGAGCGACGAGATGGCCCCAAAATGGTTTAAAACCTCAGATATTCCCTATACCGATATGTGGTCTGACGATCCGTATTGGCTACCTCAGGTAATCGATGGCAAAAAGATCAGTGCCGACTTTAAACTTAATGCCGCAGACGCTATAATAAGTCACACTATAAATACCGTGGTGGGATTTAAGGAATAAACATGTCACATTCGGCCGAATCGCCGCAAGTTGTCCAGGAAATCATTACATCGTTACGCAAAAAACAGCCACTCTACCGCTACGAGCCGCTCGAGAATGGACTCAAGCTCAACTACTCAGACCTGAATGACAAAACCCTTATTGCCGTTATCGGCCCGACCGGAGTAGGTAAATCGACGCTAACCGATGAGGTCCTCCGCCTCGACTCAGACATCCGACCAGTCGGTACGACCACTACCCGCGAGCGTCGCCCTAGTGACCCAATCGAGTTCAAAACTGCCAACGAAGGCGTCACCCATATGTCGATGAATCAAGCTATCATCGAAGGCGTAATGGTCAACTATTCAGTTAACGATACCGGCCACGTCTACGGTACGATGCCCGAAGACTTTCACGGTGAACACAATATTGGCCCAATCCTCAGCGACAGCATCGATAACTTGATGACCGCCGGTTTTAAAGAGTTTTCACCGATTTTCGTGGCAGCACGTGGACTCGTCTATCAGCAACGCCTAGAAAAAGAACGCCTAGATTTCCCAGATATCAGCAAGTGTTTGGTCGAGGCCATGGGCTCAATCACCTTTGCACGTATGAACGCCGACGCCTCGTGGTTGAGCTTTATCGACACGGGCGATTCACCAGAATCACTCCACTCGGCCGCCAGCGACGTTGTTCGTATTGCCCACCAAAACACCCACCCAGTGATGCTGCTCAATCACCGCCTAATGCTTTTGGACGAAATGGAAACCGCCGTCCACGCCGTTGCAAGACAAGTACGATAGAATAGAACGATGGACTATTCTTATTGGAAAAAGCAATCGGTTGAAACGTCTTTGTTTCCGGACATCGAATGGAGTAAACCCGAACAAAAATCCCAAGCCGGTAAATTAGGAATTATTGGTGGTAACTCGTTAGGGTTTGCCGGTGTCGCCGAAGCCTATGGTGTCGCCACCTCAACCGGTGCCGGTACGATCAAGGTATTGCTGCCGGACGTCCTAAAAAAGTCACTCTCCAAAGCAATCACCGACGCTATTTATGCCCCAACCAACCCATCAGGTAGTCTTGCCAAAGACGCCATCGCTGAAATGAATACAATGGGCGAGTGGGCGAACTCTGTATTATTGATTGGTGATGCCGGTCGCAGCAGCGAGACTGCCATCGCGTATGAACAGTTCATCCAAAAATACACCGGCCAACTAGTCATCACTCGCGACGCCATCGACCTCGTTAAAAATGCGTCTGAATTATTAGTTGAACGCCCGGACACCGTATTGGTTGCGTCGTTCGCTCAATTGCAAAAATTATTCCAAGCCGTCTACTACCCAAAGGTACTGACATTTAGCATGCAGCTCACAAACTTAGTCGAAGCGGTGCATAAATTTACCATTACCTATCCTGTGACGATTGTCGTCTTGCACCAAGATACCCTCGTCATCGCTCATGAGGGCGCCGTGGTGACCCAGCCGTGGGATAACCCAATGATGATCTGGCGCGGCACCGTTGCCACTAAAGCGGCGGCGTACTGGCTGTGGAGCCCAAAGAAGCCACTCGAGGCTATCGCTGCTAGTATCCACTAGACTAGACATTTATGCCAACTTGTGCTATAATAGCATTATATGGACATCGGTAAACGCCTTTCCTTTGATGGAAACGAATTTGTAGACGATAATGGCTTGAAGCGAACTTTCGAGATTAGCTTTGGACCCGAAAAAACACCGGTTACCGAAAAACAGCTTGATGACAGCTTGTGGCACAATCCCGAAGCATCGTTTGCCTTAATAAAGGAGCTCTTAAAAGACACTCAACACCAACTGACCCCGCGCACCAACCGACTAGTCCTAAAAGCGCTGACCATTCCAGCTTTTAGTCGCGAGTTTCAGGGCGAGGACGTTACGGCACAGACCCAAGAATCTGTCCTTGATATGGGAGCTATCGGTAGTGGCATCCTGAATCGTTACCTCGGACTCCGAAGCGACAGGGGAGTAACGCAGCTGCAGCACCTAATGCAACAAGAGATCCTCGACACCGACGCCTTCCAGCAACTACAGCAAGAAACAGCTTTGCTTGATCAAGCAATCAACGACCTAACTGTATTACAACTGGTTAACCGATCGTTACACGCTGACGAGACAGACGACATCATCCTTCTACCAGTTAGTCCACCGAAGTATAATCGACTACAAAGCGCCGACTTTACCGTTCTTCGACGCCAACAGCTTGGCCGTGCTCACCTGGTCGTTGCCGAGACAATGCCGCCCCATAGCGACATAAACGTTGACGATCAACGAATCCTCATCAAGCCATCGGAACTGATTGACCAGAATGGTTCGATGAACCAGCTGGCCGAGATTTTGGTAGACGAATATCATTTTGAAGAAGGTCTCGAAGATTCAGATTACGCAGCTATTCAGACAGCGACCGATCGCTTATTCGCTACTATCAACGCCCACTTCGATCACATTCAACCACGTTCGTAGACCTTGCGATGCTTGGGATACTTAGCGCTGCAGTATTTCGGCAACGATCGATACCACGAGAACAATCACCGCTATAGCCACGACAGCGACCGCGACAATAATCAAAAGCTTGATACGCGTTCTTGGTGTCGTTTTTAACACAAATGTATTCTTGTCATTCTCTGATTGCAAAAAGGCGCGCAAGTTATCAATACCGCTCTTGATATCGTCGTTGATTTCCAAGATACCGCCAATTTCAGAGTCAACAAGATTAATAATATCGTTCAATCCAGCTCGATTCGCCCGAGCGTTGCGTAGGCTAATGTCATATTTCACACCACCGATTTTTATATAAAAATTATTGTAAAAGAAAGTTGCTTGCTGAATATCTTTGGCAGCAACGGTAAATAGTGTGTTCAATAATTTGTTATCGGCATCAACATTAATCATCGTGACGAGTTTAGTTTCAACGTTCCATGATAAGACAACACGGCCAGCACCAAGTGACGTAAAGCCGGTTAATTTGCCCAGGAAGTGTGTTTGCAACCAGCCGTTGACTGATCCAGAAGTAAGTTCGTTCATGCGACTAGCTTATCATTAGCCGTATATTCCCCAAAACAAAAGACCCCATAAAGGGGCCTTTTTCATAATAATCAGCGTGGTACCGCGAACCGGATTTGAACCGGTACGTCCATGAAGGACACCAGATTTTGAGTCTAGCATGTCTACCATTCCATCACCGCGGCGCATGTCGTGTTCGACTACTGAAAAGTACCAATGTATTGTACAATAGAAGCCAATAGGAAGAAAGATATGAACCCTGACAAAAGCGATCCCGGTGGAGATTTGCAGCACCAGAATTTCGATGGAAATCCTGGCAGTACTGGCGTCTCACCAGTCCAACATCCTCAAAACGTTACAGCGCAGCAATCTGCCGCCGCTAATGTTATTCGGACACAAATCGACTCTTTGTACGGAGATCAAGGGGTTACGGCGCAAGTAGCGACCGATCACAACAGCCCGCAAGCCGTCGATTCTAATCCATATCACCGCACCCACAGCGCCCACCCGTTACCCGAAGCCGATCAGTGGAAAGAGTACCACTCGGCGTGGCAAAATTATTATCAAAAATATTACGAAAATTATTATACTGCGCAAGTTTCGGCCACTCCTGCGGCGATTATTGCCGAAAAAGCCACCAATGCCGGTACCCAAAACAGCACATCGGACGAGTCAAAAGGCTACTTTACTCACCAGCCAGTCGCAGCGGTTCAGGAAACTCCCGAAGAATTATCTAACGACCAAGCACTATTCGAACTTCGTCAAAAATTATTAGGAAAAGTCCAAGCCTCGGCCAGCAAGATTCGAAAGAGTCGTCACTTTATGCCAATTGCAGCCGCACTGGGCGTTATCTTGATTTTCACCTTCATCCAGTACAACCGCGTCTTTATCTCGAACGTTAAAGCCTACGTGTCACCAGGCAGCATCGACCCACAGAATATCGTTGTCGACCCAACGGCTGATATTGTCGTCTCGGCTGAATCCCGTTTGATTATTCCGAAGATTAACGTCGACGTGCCCGTAACGTATGATGTTGGGACTGACAACGCCTCACAAATGAAAGCCATGGAAGGGGGACTGGCCCATTTCCCAATCGCCGGCGCCAGCAGTCACCCTGGTGAAATCGGCAACACCGTCCTCGCCGGACACAGTAGTAACGACCTATTTGACGTCGGTGATTATAAGTTTATCTTTGCACAACTTGAAAAATTATCTGTCGGTGACACCATTTACGCTAACTACAACAGCAAACGCTACACTTACACCGTCACCCGTACCGAGACTGTCAAACCAACCGAAGTAAACAAACTCGTTTACGCCACAGACAAACCCGTCCTGACATTGATCACCTGTACGCCACTCGGAACCGCCCTGAACCGCTTCCTCGTGACCGCAGAGCAGGTCAGCCCTGATCCGTCAGCCGCAACTGCCGCCCCAGCCGGAAGTGGCACAGCCGGCGCTGACGCGGCTATCCCCGGCAACTCGCCAACCGTGCTTGAACGACTGTTCGGCGCGAACTAAATACGAGACAAAAGTAAAACCCCGCTCAAAGGAGCGGTGCTCTACTTTGAAACGGGGTGAATAACTATCACATCCTCAGTGCGTCGAAGCGATCTTTGCCACGACCGATGTAGTTGTCATCGTTCTGAATCAGCACGTACTGGATGAAGCGGGTGATGTGCCCGTCGTCTGAAAACTCCAGACGGACGTATTCGGCAATCGGAACACCCGATCCAGTTCGTCGTCGAAGGATGATGTCGTAATACCTGCCATCCTCGTTGTATTCCTGGCTTGCGAACTGCCAACCTAGCCGGTCGTCACCGTTCACACGCAGCGTTATCAGCTGCGAAGGAGCGATAGATGGGTCGGCCAGGTAGTCTTGCACTTGCGCCCAGAATACCGGGAACTGCGATGACCGCACAACGGCGGCTCCACCAGCAGACATATAAACTCCTTATCCTCAACGGTACACGGATGTGTATATGGCTATAATATCACTTTTTGCGATTAAAGTCAATAACTAACAGGGGTGGGTTGTTATTCCAAGATCATGCGAACGCGCTGCAACTGGTAGGTATCGCCAGATTTCGCAATGCCGTACAGGTAGCGGCCGTTCTGGCTCAGCGTGGCATCAAAGCCAGGTTCCATCGGCATGATGACGTGGACGTTCGCACCATCGAACTCACGGATCGACAGGTGGCCATCGTAGACAGCATACAGGTAGGCGTCGTCCAGCCAGTTGAGTGTATGCGCCTGTGTTTCACTGGTCGTCACCATGGCGTTGGTAAAGCGCATGTACTCGATCTCATAGCCAACGAAGGCTAGACCAGATTGTGCAACCAAGAAATTACCTTCATTACTAAATGTCAGTGTGTCGACATTACCGGCAGCACTAAATTCAGCGTACGTTTTCAAGCTTGAAACGTCAGTACTGTTCGAAGCAGGGTAGTTGCCTTTTAGGATCGTCACCTTGGTGCCTTCGGCAATGGCGACGAAGTCATCGTTATAATAACGCGTTGCGTCGATCGAAACTGGTGTGCCGGCTGTTTTGATAGTGCGGAGAACGTGGGCGTTTTCATCACCATCACGATAGACGCCCGCAACTTGCCAGGCAGGGTTCTCGACACCGGTACCGACGTAGGTGACGATGTTTTCTTTGTAGACATTAAATGAGGTGACATTCGAGACCAGTGCCCGCGAGATCGTTGCATTCGATAGATCGAGTTTACGAACCGTGCCGTCACTCAGGCCGTACAGGATATTACCGCTGGTTCCAGAGAACTCAACATCGGTTAGGTTAATGCCAAGTGATCGCGAGACATTAATACTGGTCGCAACGTCCTGGGTATCGACCACAATGTATTCAGACTTGTCAGCGTAGATGTGCTTGACCAAGAGGTAGCGTCCGTTCTCGTCCCATGATTCCATCGTGTACGTGTGGGCGACGCTGGCAGTTGCTGCTTCGGTAATAAGTGCCGCCGGAATTGTCACTTCAGAGGTTTTGATTTGCTGAGCCCGCAGGTCAACCAATTGAAAGGCAGCCGTGTCGGCTTTTTCTTGAACCATCAACCATTTACTATCAGGTGAAGCCTTTTCACCAAAGACGGTTGTGTACTTGGCGACTGATTCGGTTTCGAGCTTCTTTGGGACAAGGCGGATGTAGTCGAGCCAGCTAAGTGTCCCAGCTTTGGTTGTGAGTGACTTGTTCCAGGGTTGATACTGATCACGCGTCACAGTAAAGTTATGTGCGCCGGCAATGACCGACTGCTTTAACGGCGTACGGGCAGATACTGCTTTGCCATCGATCGTCACATTTGCGCCGTTTGGTACTGAATCAAATTGGACCAAAGCATTTTGTTCTAGGCGACCTTTGTCGCCATCGAGGCGGTACCCCAGAATGAACAAAATAGTTCCGGTCACGATGACTAACACGGCAATAACCATGACGACTAATGTAATAATGCGGCGTACGAGCAGTTGTTTTTTGGTGGGGCGTTTAAACATAATTCCTTTTAGTATAGCAAGTTGTATACATTTTTTAATCAAGGCTTGCATAAGCGTGATGATACTCTTAATATAAGTGATAATGTATGGAATCAAACACATACTCTCATTCTGAAACCTGCGAGGAAATAAAACAGTATGCCAAACAATAAAACAGTCACCATAAATGGTCGCATTTACGACGCCGTCACCGGGCTTCCTGTTGATACCTCTCCCAAAGCTGGCCCTAAGCCAATCGCGCCAGCACTTGTCAAAAAGCGTGCTGCCGAAGTCACCAGCGCCAGTGTCCACGCCCAACCGCAGCGATCTCAAACGCTACACCGCCGTGCTATCAAGAAACCTGCCGTCGTCACCAAGCGTCCACAAGCTGGTCGCCACATGGATATTGCCCGTAACGCGAGCGTCGCCAAGTTTGCGCCACACCCAGTTGCCAAACCCGTCGAGAAAAAGACCGTCGCGCCTGACCTGGCGCCAAAAGCCCACCCAGTCGCTGCCCGTGCCAACGCCCGAACTGTCGCCGCAAAGCCTGTCGCTGCTACCACGTTAACCCCAAAGCAGATCAAAGACGAAGCCATTGCAAAAGCAATTGCCAAGCCAGCTGTCAAAGCCAAAAAGAAATCTTTCAAAGCACATTTCTCACGTCGCTTTACCATTATCAGCGCGATTTTTGCCGTCTTAATTATTGGTGCATACTTAACTTATTCAAACATGCCAAGTCTGTCAGTTGGATTTGCTGCTGCCCAAGCCGGTATCAAAGCAACCTATCCTGAATACAAACCTGATGGCTACCGATTAGCTCAACCCGTCACATTTAGCGATGGGGAAGTTACCTTGAACTTTGTTGCCAATACTGGCAGCGGTGAATATACCGTCGTCCAGACGCGTAGTTCATGGGATTCATCAGCCGTTCTCGACAACGTCGTGAAGAAAGCAGCCGGCGACAACTACGTCACTACTCAAGAACGCGGCCTGACTATCTACTCGTACGACAATAACGCTACCTGGGTAAACGGTGGTATCTTATACACGATCCACGCCAACGCACCACTTTCTGGTGAACAAATCCGCCACATCGCAACCAGCATGTAGCAATCCTGCTTGCACCTGCAATCTGACCCCTGATCTGATATACTAGAACAAATGTCTGATACTACTATTCGCACCCGATTCGCCCCATCACCAACAGGTTTTATGCACGTTGGGGGCGTGCGCACCGCACTATTCGCTTGGCTATTGGCTCGTCAAAAAGGCGGTCAGTTCGTTCTTCGCCTCGAAGACACCGACCAAAAGCGCGAAGTCGCTGGATCGGCTGATCATATCCTAGCTGCACTGGGCGCACTTGGCATTCACCACGATGAAGGACCAGATATTGGTGGCCCCTACGCACCGTACGTCCAAAGCCAGCGCCTGGAGACTTACCAAACATGGGCCCAAAAACTTATCGACACTGGTCGTGCCTACGCCGACCCGTACACACCGGCTGAACTCGATGCCTTCCGCGAAGCAGCTAAAGCCAACAAACAAGCTTTCCTATATCGCCGTCACCGCCCCGAAAACCCGGCCCCCTGGGATGGCACAACGCCTCTTCGTCTAAAGTCTGACCCTAAAGCCTACCACTGGCACGACGAAGTCCTCGGTGATCTTTCGACCGGCCCCGAAGTCATCGATGACATTATTCTTATTAAGTCTGACGGGTTCCCGACTTATAACTTCGCCCACATTGTCGACGACGCCGAAATGAAGATCACGCACATCATCCGTGGCCAGGAATTCATCGCTAGCCAACCAAACTACCTGAATATTTATGAAGCCCTCGGTCTCGATTTCCCGATCTTTGCGACCATGCCACACATCATGGCCGAATCGGGTAATAAAAAACTCGGTAAGCGTGACGGTGCCAAAGACGTCTTGGATTACCTGAAAGATGGCTTCCTTCCTGAAACGATGGTCAACTTTATCGCTAGTCTTGGCTGGAACGATGGAACTGAACAAGAAATCTTTACCGTCGCTGAACTGATCGAAAAATTCAGCCTGGACCGCGTCCAAAAATCCGGTGCGCGCTTTGATGAAAAACGCCTCGAATGGATGAATGGCCAACATATTCGTTCGTTGTCACTTGATGACTTGTACGACCGTGTAACTGATTTTTGGCCTGCGTCGGCAGCCGATGTCAGCGAAGACAAAAAGAAACAAGTCCTAGCTCTCGTCCAAGACCGCCTCAAAACCCTCAAAGACCTGTCAATCCTAACTGATTACTTCTTTACCGAACCAACCCCTGACCTTTCAATGATTGCCGGCAACAAGCAGCTCGCTAAATTATCTGACGACGAGGTAAAGACGCTATTGCTCCAAGCAACCACCGCACTTGAAAACAGCGAATTTACCCCTGAGGCGATCCAAGAATCCCTCAATCAATTACTTGAGACAACTGGTCAAAAACCAGGCATCTTGTTCAGCCTAATTCGCCTCGTTGTATCATGGGCACCATTTAGCCCAGCGCTTAACGACACACTATCCGTCCTCGGCAAAGAAGTCACCCTCGGACGATTACTCCGCGCGACGGCCGAAGAGTCCCAAAAAGCCTAAGCGGCGAGCTCGCTTTTCCTGGACATCGTCTTCTAGTTCGGCGAATGTCGTGACTTCGTCCATGATGATCTTCATTTCGTCAGTCGTGGCGGTTTCATTGTGCTGTAAGATTTGCTCAGCCTTGCGATTCGCGTTTCGGGCGCGTTTTTCCGCTTCGGCGTAGCGTTCGTCTGAGGTGCGATACTCATCCATAGTTTTATTATACAATGCCGCGATCTGGTATAATAACGCTTACGTATGTTCAAACTAAAACACAAACAAAAACCCGCATCAACTGAGTATGGCCAAAAAGCACCTAATTGGTTCAAACGACACAAAAAACTAGCTATTATTTTAAGTATTGTTGCCGTCCTGATCGTTGGCGGGGGAGTCACGGCTGCCCTGTATGTCATGAACAAAAAGTCAGACGAACCAGCACCGGCGAAAGTTATTAAACCCGCTCCGGCACCAGAGCCAGTCAAATTCTACTCACCGTTAACCGGTAACGTTGTTACGGACGCGGCCGCCACCAAACAAGCTGTCACCGCCATCATGATCGAGAACAGTCCTGACGCCCGTCCACAATCTGGACTAAAAGACAGCGGTGTTGTCTTTGAAGCGATTGCCGAAGGTGGTATTACTCGATTCCTCGTTATCTACCAGCAGGAAAAGCCCGCGTTGGTTGGACCAGTCCGTAGCGTCCGCCAATATTACGTCGACTGGCTAGCCGCCTTTAACGCCAGCGTTGCCCACGTCGGTGGGTCTGCCAAGGCACTTGCCGAAGTTCGTAACGGCAGCTACCGCGACATCGACCAATTCTTTAACGCCGGATCATACTACCGCGCAACCGATCGCTATGCGCCACATAACGTCTACACCTCGTTCGAACGCCTCGATGCATTGAACGCAGCCAAAGGCTACACGACCTCTGAATTCACCGGCTTTACCCGTAAAGACAGCAAAGCCGCTGCCACTCCAGCCGCGACAGCTGTTAACGTCACTATCAGTGGCCCAACCTACAACAGTAGCTACGCCTACGATGCGACAACTAACTTATATAACCGCTCTCAAGCCGGCGCCCCGCACACCGACCGTGAATCTGGTCAGATTGCGCCACGCGTTGTGGTAGTCATGAAAGTACCACAGCGCCTCGTCCTCGAAGACGGGTACCGTGAACAAATCGACGCCATCGGTACCGGTGCTGCGACAATCTTCCAAGACGGGGAAGTCAAAGAAGTCACCTGGTCAAAAGCCAGCAAAGCCGCCCAGATCACATTCACCGATGCCGAAGGTAAGGATTACCCATTAGCTAGAGGTCAGACCTGGATCACTGCCGTGCCGTCTGATACCGGAGCCGTGACGTGGCGATAACCACGCCGCAAAAGTTCGCGAACGACTTTTGGCCCTACTTTAACCGTGTCGTTGGGACGGTCATTACACTGTCACAGCTACTCATTCTCGTTATTATCGCCGGCGCCCTGTATATGTTCGGGTTCATTGACGACAACCCGGTCGCGTTTGCTGGCATCCTTTCAGCTCAATTAATCCTGGGCGTGTTGAGTTCGGCTATCATCTACCGTGTTATCTCTCGGCCAATCCGCGACCTGCTGGCAGCCGTTGTGCACGTTTCCGGTGAACCAACCACCACAACACCACCGAATCCAAATGATCCTCGCTTTGCAAAAAGTGGTTTTAAAGACGTCCTGCAAACTATCTACGAACTTGCTAGCGACAAACAACAGGGTAGTTTTGCCAGCTCACCAATCACAGCCGAACCAACGACTATTATCGAAGCGAACTTGCCGGTTCACACTAATGCAACCCCAACGACCATGATCGAAGCCGCCCTGAACGAAACGTCATGTGGCTTTGTCATCATGAACCACGACCGCAACATCACCTTTTCAAATAAAGCGGCGCCAATTAACGTCAATCAAGATGGCGTCGCCTCACTCAGCCTGATGTTCAACGGCCAAGAAACCCTCGATAGCTGGCTACAAGATTGCGACCAAAACGCCGTTCACGCCGAACGAACTTGGTCACGTGTACCCAACAAGCTTCCCGAAGAAGAAGATCGCCGCTTCTTTGACGTCATTGCATCATATGACAAGGGTGCCGAAAGTGAAGTTGTCCTGACACTGATCGACCGAACCAGTATTTACGCCGTCGGCGAACAAGAGCTCGACTTTATTGCTTTTGCCGCCCACGAACTCCGCGGCCCGATCACCGTTATCCGTGGCTACTTGGATGTCCTCGAAGACGAGCTCAAAGATGTCCTGAAGGACGACCAGCACGAACTATTCCGTCGTTTGACCGTTTCAGCCAACCGCTTGTCTGGCTACATCAATAATATTCTCAACACCTCTCGTTACGATCGTCGCCACCTCAAGATGCACCTCGCAGAGACAACAATTAACGATGTCTACGACACCATCCGCGACGACATGGAACTGCGCGCTAATGCCCAGAACCGATTGCTATCGATTAACATCCCGACCGACCTGCCGACAATCGCCGGCGACCCAGCCAGCCTCAGCGAAGTCTTTGGTAACCTGATCGACAATGCAATCAAGTACAGCAATGAAGGTGGCGCGATTACCGTCACGGCCGCACTCAAGGGCGACATGGTTGAACTAGCGATTGAAGACCACGGCATCGGGATGCCAAGTAGCGTCGTCGGTAACTTGTTCCAAAAGTTCTACCGCTCACACCGTTCGCGCGAAACAGTTGCCGGTACTGGTATCGGGTTGTACATCTCGAAAGCGATCACCGAGTCACACGGCGGTACGATTGCCGTCCGTAGCGAAGAAGGCAGGGGATCGGTCTTCACCGTGTCAATTCCGACCTTCCAATCGGTTGCAGACAAACTCAAAGCAGGCAATAATAGTAACGAAGGATTAATTGATCAGGGAAGTGGCTGGATTAAAAACCACTCCATGTATCGAGGATAAACAAAGGATACAAACACTATGGCAATTAACACGATACTTATTATTGAAGATGACCGATTCATCGGCGAAATGTACGTCCGTAGCTTGAAAAAAGCCGGCTACGACATTGACTGGATGGTTGATGGAAACGACGGTCTTATCGCCGCCCGTAACAAAGCATATGACTTAATCCTACTGGATGTCATGTTGCCCGAACGACGCGGTACAGAGATCCTAGAAGCGCTACGTGGCGGCAAAGAAGACCTTATTCCTCATACTAAAGTAATTGTCTTAACTAATTTTGAACAAGACGATGAATCTCGTATGGCAATGGAAAAACGCGCCGACGGCTACCTAATCAAAGCCGAGATCACTCCCAGCAAACTATTAGCCGTCATCACTCAACTCGATCAACCAAAAATCTAACATGCCAAACCATTTCATCGAAGCCCCCGACGACACTATCCGCACCAGCAACGAGATGGTGAGTCGTGATGATCTGACGACGATATACCCAACGGTGCAAAAGGAAGAACTCGGACCGTGGATGGGCGAGCAAGAGCGCCAAGCGAAGCTCGAGGCACAACGATTACGTGCAATCGCACAGATTCGTCGATACTCAGCACTTATTGGATTCTTGATATCACTCCCATTTGTCATGAGTATTCTTGTCTTCCAGGCGCTGACCATCATTGTGCCTGCGACGAAGGGCGAACCAAGCCTGGCGATACTCGCGGGCTTTGGCGGAATCTTAATGGGCCTGGTGTTTGTTGGACTCACGATAGCGTTCTTGAAGAAAGTATCGAGCGTTTTTAGCGAACACGCCTTAAAGGCTGCGCCGATTACGCTGACTATCTTGATCTCACTGTTACTGATAAGTCAGCCCCTCGCAGATCTCGCACAGCAGCTGATCGGTGGATGGTCGGGGTATGCCACGTTCTTGTTCGCGCTGCCTGTCGTTAGCGTGGTAATGGCGACGGTGTTACTTTTCGTCTGGACCGTACAAAAGATACCAGCTTTGGTTAAGTTACTGATTTTGCCTATCACGATTGCCGCCGCTGCGCTCGTCATGTATCTGTCCATCTAGACTTTACCGAGGTTATTTGGTAAAGTAATCCAGTCGTGGTCCTATCTTTTCAAGATAGAAGCCCCTCGATTCGGAGATAAAAATGAGCAAGCTCATTTTTGCCTCACTCATTTTCGTGGTCCTATCGTCTAACGGTTAGGACACCAGGTTCTCATCCTGGCAATTGGAGTTCGATTCTCCATAGGATCACCATAAGAGATTCAGAAGCCTCCTTGGAGGCTTTTTGTGTGTCTTTCAGTCTGTAGAGGGCGCTCAAATTGTTGGTTCCAAATTTCTCGCTCCTTAATATTGAGCTCGATACCACCTGGAACGATCATTTCTTGAAATAGCACCTTAGTTTCCATATCGGCATCAGACCACATCTTAAATCGTACAAAAATCGACGCAGGATGCCTAGATAATGGCTACCCCTATCACTGCTGGACTTGCTCGAGAGACTTATATAATCTTGAGCTAGAAGAGTCTTTAGAGCAATCTTTATACTCGAATATAGACGAAGTTACATACTAATGCACAAGCGCTTATGGTAATATAGGGCTATGATCACCGCAGGGGTATTAACATACAAAAAGACAACCGATCCAGAAATAAGAGATTCTCTGCGGAAGCTTCTTAATACAAAAAATACCCGACTCGTTGAAGAGTTCAACGTCGAGAATGGAATATCCAGGGCGGACATAGTAGGTATATCTAACGCCGAGCTTCACGGGTATGAAATTAAGAGCGATGTAGATTCTCTTACAAGACTAGCAAGCCAGGTTCATTCTTACGGCAAGGTTTTTTCACGCATGACACTCGTAGTGGGCGCATCGCATATCAAGCAAGCGATGTACATGATACCTGAGTGGTGGGGCGTTACATTGGCTAAGAAGGACGAAGAGGGAATCGTTGTGTTCAGTCAAATCAGAAAAGCCCGCCTGAACCCTAGCCTAGACTCGTCGAGCCTTCTGAAGCTTTTATTTAAAGAAGAGATAAACGTTGTTATAAAATCTAATCGTTTTATAAATAACTCTTCAACCACAAAAACAGGGCTTTCACACAACCTGCTCAACCAACTGAACGACGAAGAAATTCAGAAGGCCGTATCCGCTTCATTATTCCGCCGCTACTGCAGCTAGGTCGTGTTTGACTACAAATGCGATATGATGGTTTACTCGAACCATTACCCAGCTTGTTGGATTACCTGGATCATTGGTGCCGCCAGCATCAAAAATATCCCGCTTTTCTTTGATGTACTTATCTCCGTAACTGAAGTCCTCCCCACTATAGTAATTAGTGTAGTCGTGAAGGTTTGCGGCGTGTTCGAGATAAGCATCCGAAGGATCGGACTGCTTACCACGAAGAACGGCAACCTGATCTTCAATTGTGTAACGAATACTTTTTGATCCTGGAAAATTACCTGGAGGCAGTACAAAAGGGTGCTGCGTAGTATAGTCGCCGTATGTCGAACTTCTACTAAGCCCGCCACGATACTTGCGCCAGTATTGCCATTCGAGCCTTTCGATGAAATTATCTTCTCCGACTTTATAATCCGTAAGTGTGTCAGGAGAACATCCCGAAGCCACGATTAAAGATTTATACTCACCAAGATCGTCAATATTTTCAATAAGTGCAAACAGTGACTTATAAACCTCTTCATCATCAACAAAACCAAGATCAACAAGTAGCGCCGTATCTTTCATGTTAATTGAGCTCCTCGTAATAAAGTCCTGAACTCGAGTCACATCCTTCAAATCGGAGACATCGACTCGAAGGCAGTAACCTTCGTTGGAGGCATTTGCAATTTCTCGAGCCTTTTCAATCACGTTATTGCTCGAAGAAGTCCGTAAAACAGGAATAATTCTCAGCACATCACTAATTTCCTGATGAATGCCTTCTAGAATTCCTGAACCGTCGTCACCGCAGTAGCTAACATCAACCAACATCTTGTCACCGCGCCAATTCTTTTTTAATTTTTTATAAATGGTCGTCTTTGTCTTGGTGTATTCAGGTAAAATCTCAATCAATGGAACAACACTTGATATTACATCATCGTAGGTGTATCTAATCGCTGCCATCTCACCGCGTTTAGACTTTAGAATTGGCACATACATCTTACTTACCATATCTTCTCTCCAAAGTACTGGCGAACGGGGTGCCCATTTACGATATCTCCGTAACGATTCCACTGTCCGCTTTCATAGCGCAATCGACCAGCGACAATAGCTTCATCGATTCCTAGTTTTTTCGCAAAAGCAGCGATAATCATAGGTGTTGCATTGCGACGAATTGGACTTCGACTCCAAACATCCTCTGAAATCATCGTATTCTTAGCAAACATATCCGCCTCTTTTTCTTTTGCATCAACAAGGTCAGTCGAAGAATCAAGGTTATCGAAATAGACATCGTCGGGATTTCTATGAAGTGCAGCGTGCGCAATTTCGTGCAACAAGGTAAACCAGAAATTGTCCAGGCGATCATGTCGTATAGTTAATCCGATAATTACATGCGTATCAGTAAAGAGGGTAGCGCCATCTAATCTAGTGCTTGGCAAGGAAGGCTCAATTTCGACAACGATACCTTTCGTCTTGAGAAAATCGATTGCACCAAGAGGGCTATCTTGCTCGGCACTAATTGTGACGAGATCACTAACCCAATTCTTTATTGGTTCATTGGAATTAAAAGCTGGCACATTCTCGCGCTTAATCGTGATATCTGCATCGCCACTAACTTTAATTAGCCAGGCATTTAGCAACTGAGTATCGACACTGCTTGCATCTCTGTAATTAGTCTGCCGAAGCAAAGCAGGCTGCAGGGTAGGAGATATAGAACTGAGGAAAGATTTTAAGATCCCGTCTCCTATGATTTCACTGGCCTTGCTCTTGATGTATTGGGAGCCGAAGTAGCCTCGTGCAGCCATAGACTCTATGACTTTAGGTGTCCATCGCTTGGCGGCATTTGCACCTATTGAACCAACCAGGGAGCTGGCAGGAATACCTAAGCCTTCTTCTAAGTTTTTGATCATCTTTACTGTTAGTGATCGTTTGCCTGAGAGTATTTCAGATACACGACTTTTGCTTCCTAGGTATGGCACAAGGTCGATGCTCTTTAGGTCAAGTTGCTCCATGCGAAATCGTATAGCCTCAATAGGATCAACAAGATGATCAGGGAAGGTTGCGTTCTCGTAATCCTCGATCAATGCAGCAAGTACCATAATTTGGTCGCTTTCTTCACTGCCTTCAGTTGGGTCGAGTACAACTAAAGATTCGAGTAGCGCGAGCGCCTCGGTATAATCTTCTTTTGTCTTAATTGGCTTTATTTCACTCATCGTATCCTCCAAGTATCGTATTCTCTATGTGTGCCTATCTTTTTAACAATCACTATCTGACGTTGATAATCCACCAACGCCCATACGCGATAGTTTCCACCCTTGATGTCAAAAACAACGTTCTTTCCACCAATGATGCTCGCAGACCTATATCGTTCCTTTATGTCGTGTGACATTCGCCACTCAGCGACCTTCGCCTCATTAAGCCACGCCTGAAGTGCTCCACGCGAATCTGCGTGGCTTACCCCAAATTGCTCAATGATTTCTCGGCCGATTACTTTCATATTGTTACTAAGTTACCATATTGGTAACTTTATATCAAGCATACAATACTATTCCGCTTATAGCAATAAAGTCGAGCCGTGTACGATGTTTTGTTCTATACTTACAAGTACTAGTAAGGAGTAAGCACATGAGTAATAGCTGGAAACCATCCCCAATTGAGTTAAATGTGTTACTCACCATCAAAGCGAGTAAAGTGAACATTGCTCGAGGGCTACATGATACTGAAATAATCAAGAAGGTCAGGAAAGCTTACCCCGAGGTCTATTCAAAAGAAGAGCTGCAAGATGCATTCACTATCTTAAAAGGGCAGGGCTATCTAGATAAGATAGTTCACACAAGCCCTATGGCAGCACAGAGAGATCGATACACAGGGAAGGTAACTGTGCCAGCAAGCACGCATCGAGTTGAAATGTACAATCTTTCCGATAAAGCGATTCTTTATCTTCGAGAAGTAGCCTCGGGAGACCAAGGATCTCCAACTATTCAAATGTACTCTCAGGATTCACCATACTCCGTCAGGCGGTTGTTTGAAGGCTTGTTTGGCGGTGCAGAACACTCGATTGAAATAATTGATAATTATATTGGCAAACGCACACTCGACTATCTTGTTGCAGCCAAAAGCAAACAGATTCCGGTTCGCATTATCACCAGCAACTATGAAGAAAAGGGTTTTGAGGAAGCACTACCTGATTTTAAGAAAGAGTTCGGGAGTGAGATTGAAATCAAGGTGAAGCAAGGCGCATTTCACGGGCGAATTATCATAATTGACGGAAGTTCATTCCTCCTTGATCACTCAATCAAAGACTTTGGATCTAAACCTTCGAGTATCGTTCGAGTAGAGGAGCCCGCGATCAACGATTTATGCATAGGGCTTTTTGAGTCAAACTGGAACTAGATAGTTCTATTCTAGCACTGGGAGTAATCCTCCCTATAATTGCTTGATAATCTGACGTATCCTACCGAAGTCGGATATGATGTCGTTCCAATTCGATTCAACCAGGATCGCCAAAGAAAAAAGCCGAACTTCGCGTTTGGCCTTTTTCTTTGGCTTAATTCAACAGACATCAATTACCGCAACCTTTACATCCACCCCTCAAAAGCGTATAACTACACCCTATATAGTGCACGGGTCCGAAACCCCGAATTGCGTTGATGTTCGCACACTATAGAACCTGGAGTATATTGTCTAAAACAAGAGTTGAGAAGAAGCAGCTAAAGCGTCTGCTGATCATCGAGAAGCGTCGGCTACGGAAAGAGAACCCTGCAGGATTTCTTTCCAGCTCGTCGCGTCCGATCAAGGTAAAGCAGCCCAAGCCCGTCGAGGTCATCCCGGAACCACCGGTGAGGATTCCCAGGCAGAAGCAGCTCGCCGGCATCGCCCGCAAGTACAAGTCACATGACGAGGTCGGCTTCGCTCGACTGAAGCACCCGCGCAGCAATGCAAGGGAGCTGGCGATCGAGGTCGCCAGCGGTCGGTTCGCTCCTGTGCTTGCCAAGTACAGGGGATTCAACTCAGTGCTGCTGATGGAGTCGGTCATCGACTTCGTCCGCACCGAGCGTCCGAAGATCGCACCGATCACGGAGACCGCGAAGGTTCGAGGACCAAAGCAGCTGACCCCGCGTCAGCAGCTGCAGTCCGAACGAACCCCAGCACCGCCGCCATCACCATTCGCACCATCGAACACCCGGAAAGGCGCGGCCAAAACCGTGCCCACCCGGCGAAAGTGCGACGACGCCCAGATCGTTCAGGACGCGCTTGATGCGCTACTGCAAAGCGATCCGGACCTCAAGGCACTGTTCTGCGAAGCGACGGACCCGAAAGGGCTCCACCGCGTCAACGAACAGACTGTGTGTCTCGCCAGAGAGTTGAAAGCTAGGCTCGCGTCGCCAACGCGGGTCTCCAACTACCTGGACATGGCCGTCAGGGTGCTGATTCCACAGTACGTGGATGAGCAGCTGGCAGCCGAAGAGACAGCACGGATCGCCGCCGAAGCGCGTCGCAAGCAAGAAGTTGCCGCAGCACGTGAGTTGGCAGCCAGCCGCGAACAGCAGCGTCAGCGCCGAGTGCACACGGTCGGCCCGTCGTACTGGCGGGAGCTCAACCGGGCATAATGCTCCGACAATTCGGATGGACACGCCTCGCCAGCCAGGCAGGCGTGTCCATCCGGTCTTACAATTTGATGAACTTTATAATGAATTTATACATAACCCCAGTCAAATGGGGTTTTTCTTTTAGCCGGCAAGTGCGATAATAGATGCTTGATGAATAATCCCGTCCTGCCAGTCGAATCGACCATCAGCCCAGTCCCAGAGCTTAGTTCGCGCTACCTCGAAAATCTTGAGAAATACGTCGCCGATGGCAACAAAGCCGACATCCTTTACGGCCACCAAAAAGCAATTATCAATGACACCGCCACGTTCCTAAAAAACGGACACCGCCGCGGCTATATCGAAGCCCCAACCGGGACCGGCAAGACCGTCCTCTTCGTGACACTAGCCGAGGCATTTAGCTACCAGGCCGAAACGCCGCCAAAGATTCTCGTCGTCACTCCAACTAAAGACCTCGTTCGCCAAACACTCGGTGGCACACAGGGAGACAAGGGATTTGCCGGCTTTGCACCAGACATGAGCGTCGGTACATACTACAGTGACACACCAGCTGGCATGCGCGGGCTTGATGCCCAAGTCACAATCACGACCTACGCCTCACTAGGTAAGTTAGCGGCTGCCCCAATCACGACAATTGACGAAGAGGGGACCCGCCACACAAAGCTTGTGAACCTAGTCGATCAGAACTTTGATATTATCTTTCTCGATGAAGGCCACAAAGCCCTCGGATCAAGCAGTCGCCAAATTATTAACGACGTCAGCAATGAGACGCTTATCATTGGGTTTACCGCCACACCCGACTATCATGCGTCGCGTAGTCTCGAAAGCCTCCTGCCAGCCCTCATCCACCGCCTGGACCTCAAAGAGGCCATCACCCTGAACATGCTGTCATCTGTCATCCCGATGGCCATTCCAGCGCCGACGACGACTGCTCAGGAATTCTCGATTGGCGCCCTTGGTGAGTATGAAAACAAAAGCCTCCGACAGTTAATTCACAACAAGGCCCGCAACAAGATGGTCGTTTCGATTGCCACCCAACTCATCCAAGCCGGTAACACACCGATCATCGCCTGTATCCCTGGCGACATCATGACGCACCCGCATTTGCTAGCCGAAATGCTTTCAGAAGAATACGTCGACGACGCCAACGGCATTCCTCGTCCTATCCGCGTCAGCGCTATTACCAGCTCGATCTCGGCTGCGAACCGCCAAAAGATTTATGCCGAACTAGAGAAGGGGACGATCGACGCCCTGACATACATTGACGTCTTAACCGAAGGCTGGGATAGCCAACGCGCCAATGTCATCATTAATGCTCGCCCAACCCGCTCACTAGTATCGGCTCGTCAACGTACTGGCCGTATCCTGCGCAACAAATTCGATAACCGTCCAGCCCTGGCGATTGATATCGTCGATGTGATTGCATCGAATACCGCCCCACAAGTGTCGATGGCGGATATCTTCACTCTCGAAACAATTGTTAACGGCGCAGCGATCGGTGCGATCGACCCAGCGCACGCCGCGACGACGCAGCAATCAATCGATGCAATCTTTAAAGAATTCGGTGCTGTTGAAACAATCAAGAACAACTACACCATGTACGCCGAGATGCTCGAAACACTGCCAACCCTCACGCGTGGCCAGGCCACAATTAAACAAGATGGCACCGTCCGGACCTTTGCCTCAGCCGGTCGATTATTCACCCGCTTGAACGTCGATAGTTTTGCGCTCGAATACTTGAAAAAACATAAAGATATCGACGTTCGCATGGTGCGTCGTCACCACGAAGCGATCGAAGCCTACGACGAATCTCAGATCCAAGAGCGCCTAGCTAACTTGCCGGCTGCCGTCCACACTGGGCAAGGACTACGCGTTGGTGACACATCCTATGTCAGCCTAAGTGAACTCGTCGCTATCATCCGCCGCAAATATTCATTTGTTGATGTCGATTACCGACGCGTCGAAGCAATTGCGCATGAAATCGTGAAGTCCGAATCCGACCTCTATTTTACAAAGCGATTCCGGGCGCGCACACACCGCGGCATCATGCTCTATACCGCCCAGACAATGGTCTCGATCACCATCGGACAATCGATCGTCGAAGCCTGCCGCGACGAATAAAACCAATACGCGTAATCTGTAAGATTCCTCACATTCTTTACCTGAACCCTGGGGTATGATGTAAAAAATTAGAGTCCACAGAGGGAGCGTATAGGGTATGAGCGAATCTTTAAATAATCAGCTAATTGATAATAGCGTAGGTGACAAGCAGTTCATTACGACCTGGTTACTCTCCCTTTTACTCGGGTTTTTGGGTGTTGATCGATTCTACCTAGGTAAAGTTGGGACGGGATTATTAAAACTCTTCACCTTTGGTGGAGTTGGTATTTGGTACTTGATTGACCTTATTCTGATCCTGACGAACTCCATGACCGACAAACAAGGCAACAAACTGGCCGGTTACGAAACAGGCAACAACAAAAAGATCGCACTTTTCGTAACGCTTGGTCTCGTTGTACTCTCAATTATCTTCGGCGGGACGACTGGCGCCCAGACCAGTAAGGAGGCAATTGAATCTCTAGACGAGGCGACCACCCAACTAAAGGAAAGTACCAGCGCGCCAACTACCGATACCGCCGAACCTGCCCCAGACACCACGCCAGCCTCAACCGAAACAGTCAGCCAAAAGAATGCCGCCGCCAAAGCCGATTCATACCTCGACTATATGGCCTTCTCGTACGAAGGATTAATAACACAGCTGGAGTTCGATAAATTCTCACACGAAGATGCCGTCTACGGCGCTGACCAATCAGGTGCGGACTGGAACGAACAGGCTGCCAAGAAAGCTAAATCTTATATGTCGTATTCATCATTTTCGCGACAGGGTTTGATCGACCAACTAATGTTCGACAAGTTCACCCAGGCGCAGGCTGAATTCGGCGCAAATGCGGCCGGACTGTAACTAATTAAGGACTTTGTGTGTCATCACCCCAGCGTGATACGTAAAATCAACGCGTACAGGCTCGTCTAAACTCAGTTCTTCTAGTTCCTGTAATCGGAACTGTCGCTCGGTATCATCGATGTCGAGGCCGACGAGGTAGGTCTCAAAGCCAGTCAAATCACGCTCGTCTAGTTCGGCCGTCCCAATATAGTTATACGTAAACATAAATAGGGCAGTCAGCGGCAATGGCAGATGTCCGATGGTTGGATGAATCGAGGCCATGTCGGCATCGCTAGAAGGTAGTTCAGTAAAGGTCGGTGCCTGTGGCTGGACATGGATCGTCTCGGCATCGATTGCGAGAATTCTAAATATTTCAAACGTATCGTCGATCTCATTGGCGTAGTAGCCGCCAATTTGTAGGGTCAGAATCTTGCTGCTGCCATCGGGTGGTTCTGGTACTGCTAATAGACTCGTCACCGGGTAATGATGAACAGTCGTTAAGTGTTCGGTCAAATTAGCTGGCATTGGAGGCTACAAGCTCACTTTTATTCAGTCGGTGACTGTGGATCAATGCCGCACCGATGAATACGATACCGATCAGTCCAATAATGTATTCCGGTACGTGAATTCCACTGACACCAATCAGCATAAAGAAGGCCAGGGCACCGATCGCCCAGTGCGCACCGTGTTCCAAGAATCGGAACTCGGCTAGCTTGCCAGTCTTAACCAAGTGAACCGTCATCGAACGCACAAACAGCGCACCGACACCCAGCCCAATTGCAATCAAAATGACTGAGTTCGTGACCGCAAAGGCAGCTGATACGCCGTCGAGTGAGAAGGCACTGTCCTGGACCTCAAGGTACATAAACAAGGCGAATGCACCCCAACCGTGGCGGACAGGTTTCTTTTTGTCATCCTCGTCTTTGTCTTCGAAAATACTACTCAGTGCCGTCACGGCCATGAATAGTACCATGCTAATAAATCCAGCCATTAGGATCTCAAGTTGGTGCGCCTGACCGAATGTTGCGGCGGCTACCAAAATAAATACCCCAACTAGTACGTAGCTGAGATTGGCTAGCTTTCCAACTTTCGCCAGTGGCTTCTCAATGAAGTGCAGCCATTTAGTATCACGTTCTTCAAAAATAAAATGTAAGAAAATTAACATTAAGTAGACACCACCGAACATACTAATCAGTGGGTGAGCGGCGTCGAGTTTCTCGGCGTAGCCCAGGGCGTCGTTAAGGGCTAGGTGAATCACTTCCCCGAATCCAATCTGGGCCGTAACGGCGACAATGGCAATCGGGAAAACAAAGCGCATCCCGAAGACAGCAATCAAGATACCGACGGTTAAGAACATTTTTTGCCAGATTGGGCTCATGCGCTCCAGGATCTTGGCGTTCACGACGGCGTTATCAAACGAAAACGAGATTTCCATGATCAATAGAATGATCAGCGGAAACAGCAATAACGGGGACATAAAAATCCCCACGAATGCGATCGCCAATAAGGTGATAAAGATGTCGATGCCGTAGTGTCGTAAAATTCCCATTTTTCAATGGTACCATAACCACCTTCGACGCTTGCCTTCGCCTGCGACATCCGTCATACTATCCACAAGCACTTTGACCGAAGTTAATTAGGGGGCACACATTACACCACTGACATTGTCGAAATTCTGGCATCGCCGCATCTACGAGGTGGCTTTTTTGCTTTCACTAGCAATCGTGGCGCTATACGTTGTGCCAATCTTTACCAATATCGCCCCTGATGGCCTATTCGGTATCAGCGTTTGGGTAGCGATTGCAGCTGGCGCAACCGCACTGACCAGCCTGGTCTTTTATTTTGTGGCTGGTAAAACAACCAGTTTCGTACCTGATTTTGTCGTCTACCTACTATTCGCCGCCACAACGGCGCTGCTTGTCATTCAAACCGGTGGTACGGCGTCACCGTTCATCGCACTTTGGATGCTGACCGCATTCTTTGGTGGTATTTTTGCGATCTGGGGTGTGTTGCCGATCTTTTTCGCGTCGGCTATTTTCGTGGCAGCCGAATACCTCACCGGTGATTTTAACGCCAACCTGATCGCCGTCGTCGCATTTAGCTCTCTCTTGCCAATGAGCCTTGGGGTTTTCGTCTGGCGCAGCAAAGGTGACAGTGAACTCGAAAATCGCAGCGTCAAAAACCTAGCTAGCGAACTATCCGAAGTTGCCAATCGATCTGAAATTGTCATTAACGCTATCGGTGACGGCGTGGTGGCGATTGATAGCCAAGGCATCATTCAGCTCATCAACCCAGCCGCCCAGCAGATTCTTGGGTGGGGCAAGCAAGACGCACTGGCGCTCAATTACAAATCGATCCTACAAATGACCGACCTACAGAATAAAGAGCTTGATCCAGCAGCCGACCCGATTCAGCAGGTCCTGAACACCAACCAGCAAATCCGTTCTAATACACTGGTTATCAAAACCAAATCGGGCAAGAAGCTTATCTCACAATTAACTATTTCGCCAATTGGTGAGGTTGGTGGCGGTATTATTGCCGTCTTCCGAGACATGACAAAAGAAAAAGCCGAGGGCCAAGAACAAGCCGAATTTATCAGCACCGCGAGCCACGAAATGCGCACCCCAGTTGCGTCCATTGAAGGCTACTTGGGACTGGCGCTCAACCCAGCCACGGCACAAATTGACGACAAAGCCCGTGACTTTATCATGAAGGCCCACGAAGCTGCCCAGCACCTCGGTCGTTTGTTCCAAGACCTATTGGATGTCTCGAAATCAGAAGACGGTCGTATGAGTAGCGTGCCGCGTGTCGTCGACATCGTGCCGTTTGCCGAAACGATTGCCCAAGGATTGATCCAAAAGGCAACCGATAAGGGACTGGTATTGACATTCAAACCAACTGCTAACCGCGGCCTCAAAACTATCACACCCGTGTATTTCGTCAACCAAGATAACGATCATATCCGCGAGATCCTCGATAACTTGATTGAAAATGCTATTAAATACACCCCCGCTGGGGAAGTCGTCGTCGACGTCACAGGCACAGACGAAAAAGTCATCGTCAGTGTTAAGGACAGTGGCCTCGGCATCCCAGCCGAGGACATCCCACACCTTTTCCAGAAATTCTACCGCGTCGATAACGCCGACCGACAATCAATCGGCGGTACAGGCCTCGGACTCTACTTGTCGCGTCGTTTGGCTGAAGCAATGCAGGGACGTTTGTACCTCGAAAGCACCCATGGGCAGGGGAGCACATTCTTCCTCGAATTGCCGCGTGTCTCTAACCAAGAGGCTGAACTATTACAGGCTCAACAAAAGATCGACGCTGCTGCCGTCGCCCGTCAGGCCGCAGCCACCCCGACGCCAGTCGCACCGACGATGCCACCAGTCGTCACACCACGCCCTGTATACACGCCGAATCAACCAGCAGTCGGCAGCACTCCTTCAGAACCTGTCGTCGCCCCAGTGCCCGCAGACGCGCCGGTCAAGGCAGCCACAACTGTACCACGCGGCGAAGCACTCAGTCGCGAGCAGATCGCCGAACATGTCCGCAAGCTCGAAGCGATGGTCCGAGCGCAAAACGTCGCACCGCGTCCGCCCGAAGGACCAACACAGCCACCGATCAATCCAACAACACCTGGTCAGGCATAAGCGCTATAGTAATTTTATGAAGCATCCGATAGAATAGAGGTAATTATGGCGAAAATTTTACTAGTAGAAGATGACAAAAGCTTGCGAGAAATCTACGGCGTTCGGCTCATGGCTGAAGGATACGAAATTGTATCAGCAGGAGACGGTGAAGAGGCCCTCGCAGTGGCAATCAAAGAACGACCAAACTTGATCGTCAGCGACGTGATGATGCCAAAGATCAGTGGCTTTGACATGCTCGATATCCTTCGTAGCACCACCGAGACCAAAGACATCAAAGTCATTATGATGACCGCGCTATCTAGCGAAGACCAACGCGCCCGTGGCGAAGCCCTCGGTGCTGATCGTTACCTCGTCAAATCTCAAGTCGGTATCGAAGATGTTGTCCGTACTGTTCACGACGTTATGGGTGATGGCATCCCAGCCAACGCTGGTGCGCCCGTCTTCCCGGCCGCGCCTGCACCAGTTGACCCAGCACCAATTGCTGCACCAACCCCTGCGCCAGTTGCAGAACCGACTCCAGCACCGTATGTGCCGCCAGCGCCAGTTGCCGAACCGGCGCCCGCACCATACGTGGCACCTGCACCAGTTGCGCCAATCCCTTACGCATCTGCCGAGCCGCTCCCGGCTCCAGCGCCCGTTGCAACACCTGCTTACGAAGCACCTGTCATTAACACTCCTCCTGCACCCGCACCGTATGTTGCGCCCGTTGCGGCTCCTACAGCACCAATCGCACCTGCATCATATGTCGCTCCCACACCCACCCCTGTGTACGAAGCTCCGGTAGCACCGGCGCCCGTTGCCGAACCAGCGCCCGCACCGTACGTGGCACCTGCACCTTATGTACCACCTGCACCAATTGCGCCCGTCGAGCCCGCACCGACAACACTTCCGGCACCAACTGCGCCGTTCTCATCACCACGCCCAGCTTCACTCGGAGACCGTGTGATTAATCCTTTGCCATCAGCTGACTCATTGAACGCCGGTGTTGCCGATGTTGCGACACAAATGAATGCCGAACTCAACGCCCAGTTACAAGAACTGCAACCAGCGCCAGCACCTGCTGCTGTCCCTCAGCCACCAGCGCCGTACACACCACAGCCACCGCAGCAGCCACTTCCACCGCAACCAACAGCATAACCTCTGTTATACTGAAGATATGAGAGAACGCCTTAATAAATACTTAGCCCTCCAAATGGGAATCAGCCGCCGCGAAGCTGACGAGCTTATTGAGTATGGCCACGTGAAAGTTAACGGCGCTAAGGTTACCCTTGGGGCACGCTTCGTCGTAGGGGACGAGATTACAGTCCGCAACCAACCCGTTGCAACTGGCGTTGGCTTTACCTACCTGGCGATGAACAAGCCTATCGGCTACGTCTCTTCACGCCGCCAACAAGGTGAAACACCGACAATTTACAGCCTCCTACCCGAAGAGCACCACCACTTAAAGCCTGTCGGTCGCCTCGATAAAGACAGTAGTGGACTGATCCTGCTGACTAATGACGGTGACTTCGCCTATCAGATGACCCACCCGAAATTCTACAAAACCAAGATTTATGAAGTTTCAATCGACTTACCGCTGGCACCATTACACCAGCAGATCATAGGTGATCATGGCATCCAACTCGAAGACGGCCCAAGCCAACTCGTGCTCGAACGTGTCGACGATAGCCGTCAGAACTGGATCGTGACAATGCACGAAGGTCGTAACCGACAGATCCGCCGCACCTTTAGCTCACTCGGTTACACCGTGACACGGCTCCATCGAACAGATTTTGGTAATTATACCCTGGGTGATATAAAGCCTGGCACATACGACACAGTCGAAAAGCTTTAGCCACTCTTGAATAGTCACCGATTCGTTGTATAATTATGAAAATAATTACAACGGTCTGATAATGATTCATAATTTTGAGAAACCACCACTGATCACCCCTGAAGTTCCACCCGTCTATCGCAGTGCTATTAAAACAGTGGCCGAGCAGTGGAACGATACCGCACCGTCGTATACCAGCCAGGCTGGCTCGGACAGGGCCTACGTTGCCATGCGTACCATCCTGACCGAACGCATGATCGCCAACGATCCAGCCGTTGAGAAGGTAGCTGTCTCTATCCCAAATCAAGCCGGGCTAGAAGTGATTAGTCGATTCTTTTACGCCGGTGCTGCCAAAGCCGCCTTGCAAGGCTATAGTGCTCAAGACCTAAGCGCCGCACTTTACCAACCAAACTCATTCCGACAATTAGTCCCACTAACTCGCGAAGTAATGCCTCGGCTCGGCGCATCGAAACCGTCATTGGCCTGACTGATTACGTGCAACCAGCACCTAACGAATCCACCCTGGATGAAGACGGCCTGGCCATCAAACGCTACGCCATGCACCGCTATATCACCCGCGCAAATCTAGAAAGGGAAGAGCGCCTGACTCACGAAGAAGCCTACGGCCTCACCCCTGAGGATGACCCGCTACGCCTACAAATACATGCTCGATATTTGCATGAAAGATCCAGCCCTTTTTCAGGCAACGATCACCGGTAATACGGCCACCGAAGACGACCCAGCAGCTTAACATGCCGCTTATGCTCGCAAAATCAAGCGACCTCTGTTATAATTAGCCTCTGTTATGGCAACCAAACTTCCAACAGTCGCAATCATCGGACAAGCCAACGTCGGCAAGTCTTCGCTTTTCAACCGTTTCGTACGGTCTCGTCAAGCAGTTGTCGCTAAAGAAGCCGGTACCACTCGTGATAACGTCCTCGGTAAAGTCAGTTACGACGATCACACTTTCTGGCTCGTCGACACCGCTGGTCTTAAGGACCCTAATGACGATTTCGAAGCCTCAATCCAAGAGCAAATCACTGAAGCAGCCGAAGCTGCCGACGTCATCATGGTTGTTGTCGACGGCACCCAGTACCTTAGCGACCAAGACCGCATCGTTGCTAAAAAAGCCCTGCGCAGTAAAAAGCCAGTCCTCCTCCTTATCAACAAAGACGACCTCGTCACCGCACTTCCAACCGAAGAATTCCTTCGCCTTGGGATTAAGGACATTATCCGCACCAGTGCCGAACACAGCATCGGTATCGATGAAACCCTTAAAAAGATTACTGAAATCATTCCCGTTGCAACCGACACACCAACCCGCGATGTCATCCGTATCTCATTGATCGGTCGTCCAAACGTCGGTAAGAGCTTCCTCTTTAATACAATGGCCGGCAAGCAACAAGCCATCGTTGCTAACATCGCTGGAACCACCCGCGACGTCAACCGCATTTCAGTTAAGTACAAAACTCAGAACATCGAGATCCTCGACACCGCCGGTATGCGTAAACCCGGTAAGCAAGAAGTTGGTATTGAGAAATTCTCAGTTCTGCGTACGCTGCAAGCAATCGAAGAATCTGACGTTTGTTTCCTATTGATGGATGTGAACGAACTTAACACCCAACTTGACCAACGCCTCGCCGGTATTATCGACGAAGCAGGTAAGGGGATGGTTATCGTTGTCAGTAAATGGGACAGCGTTGAAGACAAAGACGCCTTCACCCGCGACGAAATCGCGCCAAAGATCGTTCGTACTTTTGACTTCGTGCCTTGGGTGCCACTAATCTTTACCTCAAGTGTGACTGGCCAAAACGTCACCAAGCTATTTGACCTCGCCCTTGATATCCACGACCGCCGCCTGGCCGAACAAAAGACTCGTCAAATGAACGACCTCCTACAGACTATCGTCCAAAAGCACCCGCCTGCAGGGCTCAAGAATACTCACCCGAAACTTCGTTACATCGTTCAAACCGACAACTCTCCTCCGTGGTTTGTTATCTACGGTAGCAACCTAAAGTTCATTCACTGGTCATACAAACGCTACATCGAGCGTAACTTCCGTGAAATGTTTGACTACACCGGAACGCCGATTAAGTTTAGCTTCCGCGACACCAAGCAGTTGAAAGAGAACGCTGAACGCATCGCTGAAGGTAAAGAGCCTATTAACAAAGCCAAAGCTAAGAACGAAGAACTCAAAAACCCCGGTAAAGCCGCGGCCGAAAAAGCTGCTGCTGCCCTGGCCGCTGCCGAAGCTGCTGCGAATGCACCAAAACCCGTCAAAGCGAAGAAAACCAAAGCAACACCAGTCAAGAAAACTGCTGGTGCACCAAAGTCTGACCCAAACATCAAACCTGGCTCAAAAGCTGGAAAACTGATGAAATCTTCAAAACCCGTCAAGGTCAAAAAGACTAAGCCCGTCAAAACAGCCAAATCTATCTACGGACGATAAGCCTTAGACAAAGAAAAAGCTCTGCCGATGACTCGACAGAGCTTGTGCGGGAATTTCCCGACTTGCGAGCCTCACCATTACGGGAGGCTCATTTTATTCGGTGGCCTTGCGGTCAGCGAATCGGCGATACAACAGCATCACCATAGCAGCGAACACGACCACGATCGGCCCGTGGGCGAACAGTGTGTACACCGCGTCGACCGATCCGAAGAACGCGCCGAACAGGTGCCACCAGATGGTCAGGAAGCCGCCAGCAAAGCCAGCCACTGTCCATCGTTCAACCAACTGCTCGTCGTAGACATGGGTGTCGATGAATCGGTCGAAACTAATCGCTACCAACACCATACCGATGAACCCGAGGCCAGCCAGGATGAAGTTCGCCAGCCGACCATCGGTCGAGGTGAAGGCGAGTGCCAACGTGTATCCCCCGAGGAAGGTCGCGAGCGGAATCGCCGTGACGATCCAGTTCCATGCCGTGCCGTGTGTCTGTGCGTCTTTCATGTCATTCCTCTTCCCGTAGATGATGCGAATATTGTCTAAAAGATAAGTACATTATACCACGAAATTACTTAAAAAGCAATAGCGTAATGCGTCCCGAGAAAAAGAGTAGCCCCGCTCGACATTGAGCGGGGCTGATAAGGATGCCGGTTACCCAGCACCCTCCTAGGTGTTCTGGCGTTCGTACTGCTTCTTCTTCTCGTTCAAGTAGAGGAGCCAGCCGATAGTAGCCGCGGCCACGAACACAACCTCAAAGATGTACACCAGGATCGGATCTTCCACCCGCCACACATACGCGCAGATGTGTACCACAGACAACACCGCGAACACGATGCCCGCCGTCCAGCTTCCGCCGAATGCCATGGCATGCCACGAGGGGTTGTCCCTGCGATAGGAGACCTCGTAGCGGTGGTATCCGAGTACCGTCACAGCCAGTCCCAAAATCGCCAGAATGGCGAAGATGATATGGCCCATGAAGATGTCCGACTGTACAGCCAAGGTCACTCCCACCACATACCCGAACCCGAGTAGCAGCAGGAGAAACCGAAGTTTCAATATCTTTTTCATGATAGCCTTCCAAGGAAATAGTGGGTGGTGAGAATATATATATTATATCACTGTTTCTTGATATATCAATGGCACGTTCAATGGGGTACAATAGGGATATGAAAGTCATCTTCGCCCAAGGTAACCCCGACGCAAAGTATCGTAACACTCGTCACAACACGGGCTTTTTGGCGTTAGATGCACTGGCTGAAAAACACAGCGCTACCTGGAAAGATATTGCCAAGTTCAACGCCCGCACCGCCGAAACGCATATCGCCGGCGAGAAAGTAATCTTGGTAAAACCATTATCCTATTACAACGACACCGGTCTGGTTGCGCGCCAGTTCATCGACTTTTACAAACTCGATCCAACGACTGATTTTGCCGTCATTCACGACGACCTCGCACTGCCACTTGGCACGATTCGGATCCGCGAAAGCGGCAGCGACGCCGGGAACAACGGCATCAAAAGCATCAACGCCCACCTCGGTGCTGCCTACCTACGTATCCGTGTCGGCATCTGGACCGAAGGCCGCGATGTCATGGACGACGTCAATTTTGTACTCGGTACTTTCCCGAAAGAAGAGCGTGACAAGCTCGACAAAGACATCCTACCAAAAGTCACCGAACTAATTGAAAAGTTTGCCGCTGGCACCCTTGAAATAACGAGTCACAAGATCTAGCAAACACTATGACGGATGCTGAATTTTTTCCTCAGTCCAATCTTACTCCCGAAGAGAAAGTTCGAGAAAATCAACGAATGTCAGCGATCGATGATGCCATGCGCCACAAGGCCAAACGCCAGCTGTCTGAATTAGCCCTGAATACCCCTGAGGGCGAATCCCTCAAGACCCAACTCGCCGATGAGGTCAAAAAGAGCGCCGCCAATAGCGCCATGATGCTACGAGTTGAACTCGATCCTGAGTACGAGATTGCAACGATCATCACCGTCTCCCAGATGGTCATGAAGCCGTCCAGGCTGCCATTCATCCGCAAACAAGTTGCCGTCTTCGATACAACCGAATTAGCCGCCTGGCAACTTAATATCATGTCTGAAGATATTGGCCTATCCTACCTTGGCCGTGACGGACTACTGTATGGACTACGCGAAGATACGGGTATAAAAAAGATCGAACTTGCCGATCTTCATGTTGATGATTTAGAACTCCTGCAAACAGGGGTAAGTGATCTCGTCCGCAAACAAGAAATCACCAAAAAGCTCTCGAGTTAATAAGTTTCCAATAAAAAACGCTCACAGTAAGGGTGGGCATCACTGTGAGCGTATTTTACCCTTTAACCCACCCAGGTCTTCGGTGAAGCGTCACGACCGATAGAAATGTATGGTGCGCGCCTGACCCCCTTTAACAGGGGCCACTACTGTATAGTCACAACTATGAAAACCTTAATTGGGATCCGAGTCCACAAGGGACAAGGCGTTAAAGGGATTAGTATACGCACATAGCTGGTACTCCGAGGAGCAGCTCGCAAAGTGGAGGGTAGTTACTTAGCAAGCACCATGTGCATAACCTAACATAAGTTAGAATAGGGGGTATAAGGTACACTTGGTTGTTCTCGCAGATCAACCAATCGCTTCGTAGTCTAGCACATACTTGACATTACGTCAATACCTTTCAAAACAAAAGCCATGAAAATCAATAGTATTTCACCAGATGAGAGTATTTTCTTACAGATCATAAGCGGTATTGCAAATGTGCCCGAAAGAGTATATTACATTGGTAATCTCCCGTTACAGCGGTCACCGGTAGTCGCAATCGTCGGGACACGGAAACCTACTTCTTATGGTAAAGAAGTTACCTTTAAATTAGCTTACGATTTGGCAAGGAAGGGGATAACAGTGGTCAGCGGGCTGGCTCTAGGTGTTGATGCCATCGCCCACAAGGCAACCCTGGAAGCCGGCGGGCTGACAATTGCCGTACTCGCCAACGGCGTCGATCACGTTTATCCCGCCACCAACACACGATTAGCCGGCGACATCATCAAAAGTGGTGGCGCAATTATCAGCGAATACCCACCAGGAACGCCCGCACGAGACTTTCAATTCCTGGCCCGTAACAGAATCGTCAGTGGCATTGCTGATGCCGTCATCGTCACTGAGGCAGCCTCCAGGAGTGGTACATTGGCAACCGTCGCCCACGCGCTCGATCAAAACAAAGAAGTCTTTGCCGTTCCAGGTAACATCACCAGCCCAATGTCCGTTGGACCGAATCGACTCATACAACAAGGCGCCCACCCTGTCCTTGAGGCAAGCGATGTGCTGCGGATTATTGCCCCACACCTCCTGGAACAACAGACGACCCTAAACGTTGGCAGCAACCCGGCCGAGATAACAGTTATCAACTTATTGCAGCAGGGGATTCGTGGCGGCGACCAACTACAGCAACAATCCGGGCTGACGGTCAGCGAGTTTTCACAGACCCTCACCATGCTCGAAATCGGTGGGCTGATCCGTGGACTAGGCGGTAATCAGTGGACGGTGACGTAATCTAGTGGTATAACAGATGCAGCGTTGAGGTTTGACGCACAGAATTATCTGAAGATTATCCGAAAGACATATTCATTGCCCAACCTCCGCAAGGGAAGTGGCACGAGACGAAACGGAGGGCAGCAATGTCCGAAACACAGGAACGTACCACACTGCAAGATTTCGGTAACGGCATTCTGGCAGGATTGGTCGAGAACGGCCACCTACTGCTGGACGAGGAGCGTCGCGACAAACTACATGAGGCATTCCTCGAGGCATTCATCGTCGTCGAGGAAGAAGTTGGGCTTGAATCGCTGGACTTCTACCTCAAGACAGATGAGCCCCGCGACCTGCCCGCCAACGTTCACAGCATCATCTACGGTTGGCGACACGGACTGCTCGCACTCCGCGAACAGCCCAGCGAATCACTGCACATGCTCTATGTCGATGACAAACAGTCCTCGCAGCTGATGGCGCGTATACCCGGTGGCATCGAGTTGTACAAGCGTGCCGCTGCCCGGCTGATCGAGCATCTGAACGCGCCGTACATTCCGATCAAACCACCGCAGTAGTCATTTCATTTCCCATACGGGCCGTCACGCAAGTGACGGCCCTTTGACTTTTATAATTAGAAATGCTATAATATGTAATTAGCGTAGAGCTTTTGCAACACTATATTGTGGTCAGCGGAAGTTCCGCGAGACCTTTGGACACAACACTGGAAGGATTCCCCCATGAAGATGGAGATCGGAACCGAAAGCATCACCCTCTCACAGACCGCATCACTGCGCACTAAGGCGGAGGACCGACTCAAGGAGGCGCTAGTCGTCTTCTACAACAAGAAGCCCAAGTTGTCCGTCAAAGGCGACCTGATCGGCTTCACTCGCAACCTCGACCACCTCGCGGACATCGACAAGATGAGCTACGAGACCATGGCCGAGGCCGAGTTCCAGCCGCTGACCAGCATCGCCGGCACGTACGCCGTGGTCGTCTTTCGGACGATCAGCAACAAGGAGCTCGGTTACGGGGTCTACGGCGACACGGCGACAACCATCCTCACCATGGACCTCGCCAGCCTCCTCGAGCAGATCTTGCCCGATGGCGACGAGCCCACCTACGCCCAGCGCGAAGAACTCAAGCGCATGGTCGAGAACATGGAGAAGCTCGTCGGCATCCAGTACACCTAACCCGAAGGTCGTCGGCCGCTCATTCTCGTCATTCGTGACAAGAAAGGGCGGCCTTTGACTTTTTAAGGCTTTAGTGCTATAATATATGTTAGCGTAGAGTTTTCATAGACGTATCTTCATCGGGTAGGTTTCGTGGAAATTCCGCGAGACCTTTGGACACAATTAGGGGAGTAATGCCTTCGTTTCACGAAACCAGCACCACCACCAAGCGACTTCTCGGCAAGCTCGTAGAGGACGCCAAGATCCAGGCACTTACCATGCATCACCGTCAGCCGATCATTTTCATGCTCGGCGACAAGAAGGATAAGCGCCGCACCAACGCCATCTTTGAGCCCATCGGTTCGATTGGTGGCAGCGCCGACCATAGCATCATCGTCTTTCAGACGGACAACGCCACCAACGTTGGTCTCGGTGCCTACGATCGGATCCGCGAAGTATGCACGGTGTTGACCATCGATGAGGTGATCGAGACGATGGCACCGCAGCACGGCACCGATCATCAAGAGCAGGCAATGCTCGAACTGATGATCGCCACCATCATGCACATCTCACCCGTGTAACAACGGTCTCCGGCCGCCCAATTCTTGTCTTATATATAGGCGAGAACGGGCGGCCTTTGACTTTCCAGCTGATTTTCTCCTGAAAGATCTGCGGGAACAGCGTATTTTACAAATACGACTAAGTTGTGTAAAGTTGAGCCTTGTGCTTAGCTTGTTGCAAAGCGCAACCAATTTGAAAGACACAAAAGAGACATATATATGGCAAAAAATTTAGTAATCGTCGAGTCCCCAGCAAAAGCTAAAACTATCGAGAAATACCTCGGGAGTGACTTTACTGTACTCTCAAGCGTTGGACATATTCGTTCCATCGCCAAAAAGACCAAGACCGGCACACCACCGATCGACGTCGCCAATGAATTCAAGACGACCTACGAAGTCGACCCTGATAAAAAGAAAACGATTACTGAACTAAAGCGTGCCGTTAAAGTCGCTGAAGAAGTCTGGCTCGCAACCGATGAAGACCGCGAAGGGGAAGCCATCGCCTGGCACCTTTGCGAAGTCCTTGGTCTCGATCCACTCACCACAAAGCGCATCGTCTTTCACGAAATTACCAAAACTGCTATCGAAGCAGCCGTCAAAGAACCTCGTAATGTCGACATGCAATTGGTCCAAGCGCAACAAGCTCGTCAAATCCTCGACCGCCTGGTTGGATTTGAACTCTCTCCTGTCGTCTGGCAAAAAGTCCCTGGTGGCAAATCTGCTGGCCGCGTCCAATCACCAGCCGTCCGCCTCCTCGTTGAACGCGAACGCGAAATCCAATCTTTCGAAGGCTCGTATACTTTTAAGGTCACGGCTGAATTCCTTCAAAACGGCGACATCGTCAAAGCCGAACTACCTGGCCGCTTTGATACTGAAGCCGAAGCCCAATCTTTCCTCGACTCATTAAAAGATGCCACCTTCACCGTCTCTGATGTCACGACCAGCCCCGGCACCCGGACGCCTGGCCCTCCATTTACGACCAGTACCCTCCAACAGGAAGCCAACTCAAAACTCGGCTTTGGTGCCCGTGCAACTATGTCGAGTGCTCAAAAACTCTACCAAGAGGGTAAGATCACCTACATGCGTACCGACTCAGTGAACTTGAGTGGCCAAGCAATTGCCGCTGCCAAAGATTTCATCACCAGCAAGTACGGTGCTGAATTCTCAACCGTCCGTCAGTTCAAGACCAAGAACGCCAGCGCCCAAGAAGCCCACGAAGCAATTCGTCCAACCGACATGGCCCTTGAAAAGGGAAGTAGCAACGACTACGACCAAAAACTATATAACCTCATCCGTACCCGCGCCCTGGCCAGCCAGATGTCACCAGCTAAATTAGAGAAAACGACCGCGACGATTACGATCAGTACCGGCGAAAAAGTCTTCGAAGCCAAGGGTGAAGTCATCGTCTTTGCCGGATTCCTCAAGGTGTATGGCGGTGGTAAAAAAGACCCAGACCTCTTGCCGTCAATGGCAACTGGCGACGTTATGGCGCTGGAATCAGCATTAGCCAAGCAAACCTTTGCCCGGCCACCAGCCCGCTTCACAGAAGGTTCCCTCGTCAAAAAACTCGAAGAACTCGGTATTGGCCGTCCTTCAACCTACGCGACAATTATCGCTACTATCCAAGCCCGCGACTACGTCGTCAAGGGTGAGGGCGAAGGCGAACCACGCGACGTTATTACAATGTCAGTCAAGGCGCACGAAGACGTCGAACGTAGCGTTATCCAAGAAAAGACCGGCTCTGACAAGGGAAAACTAGTCCCAACCGGTGTTGGTCTGATGATCAGCGACTTCCTCACCGATCACTTCGAACAAGTCGTCGACTACAGCTTTACCGCTAACGTTGAAGAAGACTTCGACAAAATCGCTGCTGGCGCCCTCGCCCGCAACGTCATGCTCGAGAAATTCTACACCCCATTCCACAAGCTCATCGAAGGTTCTGGCGGCATCGACCGCTCAGCCGTTGCCCAAGCAACTGAAATTGGTGTTGATCCCAAATCTGGCAAGATGATCTTTGCGCGCTTTGGTCGCTTTGGCCCAATGCTGCAACTCGGTTCGACTGAAGACAAAGAGGAAAAACTACAATTCGCCCCTATGCCAGCCGGTGCTCGTGTTGATACTGTCACCCTTGAACAAGCTTTGAAAGCATTCCAATTACCGCGTATTGTCGGAACTACCGAAGACGGCAAAGATATCCGTGCCAACATCGGTCGCTTTGGTCCATATATCCAGATCGATAAGCTATTCGTCAGCATCAAGCCACTTGATCCACACACCATCACCCTCGAAGAATCCCTCGAACTTTACGCTGCCAAGATCAAATCTGAAGCCGAAAAGAACATCAGTGACTTCGGTGACGGCGTCAAAGTCTTGAACGGCCGTTATGGTCCCTACATTACTGACGGTAAGAAAAATGCCAAGATTCCAAAGGACCTCGTCCCAGCCGAGATTACCCACGACCAGGCAAAGCAAATGCTCGAAGATGCCCCAGCTCCAGGCAAAGGTCGCTTCGGTCGCAAGACGACCACTACAAAAAAAGCTCCAGCTAAAAAGACCGCTGCCAAGAAAACAGCCACCAAAAAGCCAGCTGCCAAAAAAGTTGCTGCCAAGCGTACTCCAGCTAAAAAGAAGTAACCCTTCAGACAATCTCCAAAATACACCCCCCCCACCACAGGGGTGTATTGCTTTTTTAACACGTTTATGCTATAATATAGCAAGTTCAATCCTGAACGACGTGGAAATTCCACAGCACCCTGACATGTAGAGAGGAGGCGAAGGTGCAAACCTTTGTCGACACCACCGTTATACTCAGCCCCGACGACTACAGCTTCATCGATGAACCCCACCCAGAAGGCGAGGTTATCACCGTCGCAGTATCACCGACGGGAACCGAGTTGGTATTCTCATACCAGGTCTTCGAAGACGGCTACACCGGCTCCAATGTTCGACCACGCCAGGAGCTCTGGCACGTCGTTGCGGTCAAGCGTACCTGGCACGACAAGTTCGCCTCCGCTTACCGAGAGGCACAGAACCTGCGCGACATGCCCGCACACACCGTCGAGTTCACGGCGTAACAACCTCTCATCACCAGGGTAAAAGCCCGCACCATCCGCCCGTCCTTCACCCAAGGAGCCCGCGTCGATGATGCGGGCTCTTTTAATACCACAAGCATGATAAAATGATTGAATGAAACAGCGGTGGGATCACGGATATACCAAAAGACCTACTAGGGGATTTACAATTATTGAATTGATCATCGTTATCGTGGTGATAGCCATATTGGTGGCCATTAGCATCCTTGCCTATACCGGCATCCAAAAGAACGCCGGCGAACGGGCTGCCCAAAGTGACCTACAGCAAGTTGCATCTGAAATGCAGCGGGCCGCTCAGAATAACGGGGGAGCGTACCCCACCACACTTCCACCTACTATCAACGCTAGTAAAAGCATCACCCTGACACTCAAACGTTCCGGTAATGCTAACTTCTACACGCCTTTGACAGCAGTACAAAACGGCGTTCTATTCGCCCAAATCTGCCAAAACTTAATCGATGAAGGTGCTGGGAAAGGTCTGAATAAAGGCGGTGATACCGAAGACTACCTGACGGGCTGTGGCAACTGGAACTACAATAGTACGCAAGTTGGTGGTTGGTCCCCAAAGAAGTTCACAACACCGGTCACCGACACGGCCTTGCTCACGTATGCCGACAACTTTACGACCAATGACAGCTACAATAAAGCCGAAGCAACGACCGTCAAAAGCTTCTACCACCAGCTGATTGAACGCCTAAAAGATCAGGGTGGATCATTCCCAATCACGACCTTTTGGGACTATTGGTCGACGCCCGCAAGTGGGGGAGTTGCCATGCAACCACTCGGCACGCCGCAGCTCCGACCGGCCTATTGTGTTGAAGCTACCCATAGCCAATACAGCACCATTTTATGGCATATAACAGATAAGCTACGCCTCGAACCATACGGCTGCTAAACAACAGCGAGACCACATGTTGTGGATAACTAAAGTCCCTTACCACTATTTACAAGGGGTGTCTATTTCATGCTATAATAAATTAACCAGACAAAATGTTTGACATATTTTATAAAATCTTGTATAATGTAAACATATTTGGATAGCAATTAACACCTGAGGTGGCGCAGGCAGAAAGAACACTATATGAGCGAAGCGACTGATCAAAAACAGCCAACCATCGACCTTAAATCAGGGGTGACCGACGTATTATCTCTGATTGAACAAGAACGCGAACGTGAAATTATCACCCGTCGTTTTGGCTTGTACGATCGCCGTGAAACACTCGAACAAATTGGTGAGTTGCTTGGCATCACCCGCGAACGTGTTCGTCAGCTTGAAAAAGCTATCCTGATCCGCCTTAAGATCGCTGCCGAAGAAGGCAAGACAGAAGTCGTCGTTGTCCTCGAAAAGACTTTCATCCGCACACTGAGTGAAATGGGCCGCGTTGCGCGTATCCAAGACCTGGCCGACAAAATCTACGGCCGTGCGACTAACCAACAAGAGCGTGCTCATGTTGCCTTCATCGCAACTCTCGCCCCTGGCCTGACCGTTATTGATGAGAACGACAACTACTTCGGCGCTATCGGCATTGCTGAATACGGCGACGAAAAGAAAATCCGTGGCCAAGTCGACGAAATCGTCAAAACCATCAAAGAAAACAAAGAGCCTATGAGCCTTGATCAACTGCACGACAAGCTCAGCTACGAGCACCCAACTCACGTCAGTGCACTTGCCAGCATCAGCAAGCAACTCGCACACCTTCGTGACAGCTGGGGACTTACCAAGTGGCCTACCGTTAACCCGAAGAACATCCGCGACAAGATCTACGTCATCCTCGCAGACAACAAAAAGCCACTTCACTTTTCAGAAATTGCCAAGAGCATCAAAGACTCTAGCTTCAAACGAAAAGACGTCACCACTCAGGCTATTCACAACGAACTTATCAAAGACAAGCGTTTTGTCCTGATTGGCCGTGGCATCTACGCCCTCGACAACTGGGGATACAGTAAGGGAACTGTCTCTGACATTATCGCCCAAGTATTACGTGACGCCGGCGAACCACTACACCGCGACGAAATCGTCAAACGTGTCCTGAAAAGCCGCCAGGTTAAAGAAACAACTATCCTATTGAACCTGCAAAGCAAACCTCAATTCAAGCGTGTTGCCAAAGCAACCTACACCCTCGACGAAAAATAATCCGAAGTAAATTCTTTACAGAAAACTAAGGTCGTTGCCAGATCACCAAAGAGGTGAGAGAATAGGGTAAGAGAAAACATAGACAATATGACTATCATCGGCGCCATCATCAATTTCTTCTTACAGTGGTACGTTTGGCTACCCATTGTTTTAGTACTCGGTTATCTGACCTGGCGCAACTACAAGCGTGTCGAAATCGCTGAAAAAGATATCGAAGCCGACCTACTGATTCTTGAAATCCCAAAGACTAACGACAAGCAAGAGCTTGCCGCCGAGCAACTATTCGCCAGCCTCCACGGTATCCTTCGTGACAAGACCGAGCTAAAGGACAACGACGGCGTCCAAGAACACCTTAGCCTCGAGATCGCGTCAGTTAATGGCCAGATCCGTTTTTACGCTTGGGTACCAAAGACTCTTCGTAGCTTCGTCGAAAGCCAAATTTATTCCCAGTACCCGACGGTACAGATTCGCGACGCCGACGAAGATTACGTCGCCCACGAAGGCCAACATAGCGTTATCTACACCGCTGAAATCGCCCTGACCGACAACGAAATGTTGCCAATCAAGACTTTCCAGAACTTTGAAGTTGACCCGTTGGCCGGCATCACTGGGACCCTCGCTAAACTCGAAACAACTGGCGAAGAGGTCTGGATTCAGATCCTGGCAAAACCTATTGCTGACGACTGGCACAAGGGATCAGATAGCTGGATTAAAGCCGTCAAAAGTGGCAAATCATCATTTGGTAAAGGTGGCGCTGCATGGCTCGGTGAACTATTCGAAGCTCTCTGGAAACCGCCCGCAGAAGACGCCAAAACAGCTGCCGCACCAAAAGAGTTATCTGACCGTGACAAAACCCGTATCTCTGAAGCCGAAAACAAAGCCACTAAGCTTGGCTATCAAGTTAAGATTCGTTTGGCCTACCTAGGTGACGACACAACCAATGCCCGCCAACGCATGCAAGCTATCGTCGGTACTTTTAAGCAGTACAACTCAACTAACCTGAACGGGTTCAAAATGGATGCCGCCAGCTTCAAACCCGAAGACCTAGCGAAATACCGCCAACGCGCCTTCGGCCGTGGGGGATACATCCTCAACATCGAAGAACTGGCCAGTGTCTTCCACTTACCCCACACCAACGTCGAAACACCGAACATTGTCTGGGCATCATCAAAGACAGCCGAACCACCAGCAAAACTACCAATCATTATGGGTGACCCGGCAATTGACGAAAATATTAGTGCCTTCGGATTAACTAACTTCCGCGGTATCAACCACCAGTTCGGCATGCTGCGCACTGACCGTTCTCGTCACGTCTACATCATCGGACAAACTGGAGCTGGTAAATCAGGTACATTGGAGCTGTTCGCCCTCAGTGACATCTTCCACGGCCATGGCTACGCGATTATCGACCCGCACGGCGACTTTGCCGTCGACAACATGCGCTTCATCCCTGGCAGCCGTATGGATGACGTCGTCTACTTCAACCCAGCCGATACCGCCTTCCCGTTAGGCTTCAACCCATTAGAAGTCACCAACCCGGCCCAAAAGACGAACATTAGCTCTGAAGTAATCGGTGTATTAAAGCGTATGTTCGGCGAGTCATGGGGACCACGTCTGGAATACATCCTGCGTTACACGATTCTAGCCCTATTGGATCGTCCAACAACGACCATGCTCGATATTACGCGCATGCTGACTGACAAGAAGTTCCGTACCGAAACCCTCAGTTACTGTACTGACACTGTCGTTCTTAACTTCTGGAAGGTTGAGTTCGCCAGCTGGAACGACAAGTTCGTCTCGGAAGCGATCGCCCCAGTCCTGAACAAGGTCGGTGCCTTTACCGCCAACCCAGTGATCCGTAATATTATCGGCCAACCAAAATCGACCTTCAACATTCGTCAGATCATGGACGAAGGTAAAATTCTGATTGTTAACCTATCAAAGGGTCTGATCGGGGAAGACAACGCCGCCATCCTGGGAGCTTTCATGGTCACCAAGATCCAGCTCGCTGCCATGAGCCGCTCGGATATTCCGAACATCGCCGACCGTCGTCCGTTCTATCTGTACGTAGACGAATTCCAGAACTTCGCGACCGATTCATTCGCGACTATTCTGTCCGAAGCACGTAAGTACGGACTGAACCTGACCGTTGCCAACCAGTACATCTCACAGATGACTGAGACCGTCCGTGACGCCGTCTTTGGTAACGTCGGAACAATGATCTCGTTCCGCGTCTCGGCAGACGACGCGCCGATCCTGTCAAAGCAATTCGAACCACAGTTTGAACCGAATGACTTGTTGCAAATGCACAACCGTCACTTCATCATTAACATGGTTATTAACGGCGAAAAGGCTCCGGCCTTCAGCGCCACAACATTGACACTTCCGCCCGAACAGATCGACAATACCGGTCGCATTATTGAAAATACACGCCGCAACTACAGCCGTACGCGTGAAGAAGTCGAACAAGAAATCTCAGAAGCCATCCAAGTTCCAACCCACCTGCAATCTCCTCAACAGCAACAACAAAACCAGCCCCAGTCACAATCACAGGCAAAACAATGGCCAGTGGATAGCGGCGCTATCAAAGTAGGGGACGTGATCGGTTCGGGACCAGCTTCAGCCGCAGCGCCACTCGCCGACGGAGAGATAAAGCCAAAGCGAAAACGTACTCGCACCCGTAAAAAGAAACCAGCAGCAGTGCAGACAGGCGAGAACACTCCAAACGCACAATAATATAACCCCACCTATACGGAGGGGTTATATTATATAGATCATTCGTCTAAAAACAATTCCGAGGCTTCATACTATGAAAGGAAGTGTACTTAGACGATTCCAAGATAACATTATTGCTAAGCGGTTATCTTGAAATCATTCGTCACTGCGTCGTTACTCGAATGCACGAGTCCAACCTCTCTTACAGGTTATTGGTGGGCAGCAAAGACAGAGATTACTCTATGTCTTCTAGGTATATACGCGGGTCGGGGATCTCTCTCCCGTCTCGGCGATAAAAGACAGGCTTGTGCAGCGTGTCGATACCTGTGGTGGCACTGATTGGATACTTGCGACTCATCGTCGCGTTGTCCATAAGACCAGTGTCAAAAACAACCTCTTCATGCACCCCGCCGATGCAGCTGTTTTGATAAACAACAGCTCTGACATCATTGGGGCTTTGTGAGTGTTCGGATAGTGCATTAATTAATGTTAGGGATTCCATGATGGAGTCCTTCCTTTTTGATGCGCTGGTATTCTCATTGTTAAGAACACCATTCTACTACCCGCTGCGACGTTATGCGGGTATATCGCTGGCCGCCATAACAAAGATGGCGACGGGCGATATACCCACATGCGGACGAATGATTTATTAATGTACATCGGAGTCGACCAAGGTCGTCTCAACGAGTGCAGTCGTTATTTTGCCACGCGATCCAATATTACGCAAGCATAGCCATAATTCTTACATTTATTAAAATTATTTGTTGGCATAATGGGCGCATGGAATCCGCAGACTCAGAGTCACTTCACTCGTCCGACAAGGACTCCAAAAAGGAGAAGTATCTGACGCGCCGTCGAATTTTGCAGCTTGTGGCGCTTGGGGCAGGGGCGGTGCTCAGTACAGCATTGATCTATAACTTAGTCTCACCAGAATCAGCACCGGAACGCTCGACCGAGTTTAGCAAAACCCCCGACTGGGAACAAGATTTCGCCGAGATGCAGCAGCCAACCCTCGACACAGGTATCTGGCACTACGAGACTTCGCCCGACATTCCTGGCTATAACGACGAACTCCAGGCCTACACCGATCGCCGCGAAAATGTCCGCATTGAACCAGGCACAGGTCTTGTCATCGAAGCCCACAAACGCGACTATCAGTACCCAGATGACGACCAAGCTCGTCAGTTTGCGTATACCTCTGGCCGGGTAGACACATTGAACTCACTTAGCTTTGAATACGGCAAAGTCGAAGCAACCATGAAGCTACCCGAAGGCGAAGGTGTCTGGCCAGCCTTCTGGATATTATCAGCTAACGAAATTCACACGGTTAATAAAGATTTCAGCACCAAACAAGAGAATGACGAGCGTTTTTATATGCGTAACGGCGAGATCGATATCATGGAATACTACGGCGACAATCCTCACCAAATCGAAGCAACCGTACATACCTTCAATGGTAGTCATGCGACAGATATTCCGGTTGATGATGTTACTGAAAATTTCCACACCTATGGCATAGAGATCACACCCGAGAGTGTTGTCTGGACCTTCGACGATAAGTTATACCATCGTTTCGACAAGAAATCTGACGATCCTAACGATTGGCCATTCGGCGACAATAACCAGCTATACATTATTTTTAACCTGGCGATGGGCGGGCCAGCCGGGCCCGTTAATGATACCCAAGAACCATGGCGCCTCGAAGTCGCTGATGTCGCATTTTACGATTACACCGGCGATCGCTAACCCCGACATTCGATCCGGTAACAAAAAAGACCCGTCGCTCATAACGACGGGTCTTCCGTGGTAACCGCAGCAGCTATGGAAGCTGTGCGGTCAATTCATCAAGTGCTGCATCATAGGTTTTAACAGTGATACCACTTGCCACTAACGCATTCATCTGTGGAGTGAAGTCTGCGTATGGTGTATCGAACTCATCGGCGGTCTGACCAGCGGCCGGAACGCGGTGATAAACGAGGACTAACCAGGTGTTAGTTGCTTTCGCCTGATCAAGCCATGCTTGATACTGGGCGAGTGTCGTCGTGTTCGTCATATTCTGAACTCGTACTCGGTACAAATCGAAGTTGTCCTTCGAGTTGAAGCCTTCATCAACAGTACGGTGTGAACGGTAGTACTTTTTCAGTTCCGTGTTAACCGCTTGGTTGTAGTCACCGTATGGCGACGCGAAGTTTTTGACCGGAGTTCCAGTTAGATTCTTGAGGTACGTCTGCGAGTTCGCAACCTCGGTCGTTAACTGGGCAGCGGTCAGTGACGTCAAGTAGGGGTGTGTGATCGTGTGCGAACAGATCTCGTGACCACTATTCTTGAAGGTCGTCACAGCTTGTTGGGCAGCAGCGTTATCTTGGATGTACTGCGTTGCGAAACACTGCGTTGATTTTAGGTTCCGAGCATTCATGATCGGTAGGGCAGTGGTCGCGTTATCCTCGTGGCCATCGTCAAAGGTCAAACTGACCAATGGACGAGTAAAGCCGGTCGGCGTGTATGCCCCAATATTCACATCGTCGATACTTAGGAATCCGTTACCAGCGATAAACAGGAACGGTGAGACACTGACGGTGCCAGCTGGGACGGTAAAGGTTTCACTATACTGTTGCCAGACGGTTGCAGCGTTGGCTGCCGGGAAAGGTTGCGGCATACCGAAGTATGAGACCGATCCGTCGGCTTTCGTGAACATCACAACTGCTTGGACTCTGGCATTTGTTTTATACCAGGCAGTATAGCGATACTGATTACCTGCTGTTAGTGCGATTGGCTGTGGATACCATTTGGCGTCACCGTCAGTGTAGTTCGAGACGGTTACTTTCGCGCTTTTTGTTCCAGCGTGGCCATCGTTAGTGATGTACTGGAAGTTAGCGGTATTCGTACCCCAGCTATTACTAATCCAGCTGGTCGGTGATGTGGTACCATTTTCCAGTGATGGGTTAGCGATTGGGTTGGTTGGCGTCGTCGGAGTAGTTGTCGCCACGACACTCATGTCGTCGACCTGTAATGTTCCGACCGCCTCAAGTACGTGATATACGGTCAATTTAACCGCATTTGCGGGCGTTGTGACCGTTTTTGTGGTCTGTGTCCATGTCGATGCGCTGGCCGGCACAGACGTCGTTATATCGGTATAGGTTGGGTTGTTCGCACTATCATATGTCACCATGACAGTTCGAGTTGGAACGGTCGATTTATAATAGTCGCTAATATCGTATGACTTATTTCCTTGAACCGTAATTGGATCAAAGAACCATTTAGCGTCACCGTCGGTGCGCGCCGTCATTTGAACTTGAACACTGCGCGATCCAGTTTTTCCATTAGCAGGATAGCTGAAGGTCGTCGTGTTGGTACCCCATTTGCTACTTGTCCAGTTAGCTGGTGCAGCGGGGGAGCCAAGTGATGTCTCGACTGATGGGTTTGGCACCAAGTTACCGGTTGTCGGTGGCGTGGTTGGGGCTAATTCGTAGGTCAGACTAGCATCGTCAATCTGTAGCGTTCCAACACTTGAAATCAAGTGGAACATGCGAGCTTTTGTCGTTCCAGCCGGCGGAGTGAAGGTGCGAGTTGCTTGCGTCCAAGCAGTCGCACTTGGTGCTGTCGCTAATTCTTGGTACGACAGTGTTCCTGTCGAAGATTCAAACTCAACAACGTAGCGAGTGGTCGTAGTTGCTTTGTAGTAATCGGAATATGTATAGAGTGTTCCCGGCGTTACAGTGACAGCATTAGCTGACCACTTGGCGTCACCATCGGTGTAGGCAGTCGTCTGAACCTGGACACTCTTGTTGCCTGTTCGACCGGTCGAAGCAAACGTAAATGTTGTCGTATTCGTGCCCCATTTACTGCTCGTCCAGTTAGCTGGACCCGCCGGGGAGCCGGTCGATGTCTCGAGCGACGGATTCGCCAAAAGATTGGCGGACGGCGCAGCCGAGGCTGTATGGGCGCCAAAGATTAGCCCCACGCTGACAGCCAGGAATCCGGCCATTAATAATAGTTTTCGTTTCATGTACTTGTACCTCCTTAGTAAATGATCAATCGTTTCATCAAAGTGTCATCAAAATATCGGTAGAATTTTGGTAGTGCGTCTCTGTCAACAGGGGAGAGGGCATGCTCTAGGGAATGGGCGAGGCCGAAGCCATCAGCCATATCCACTAGAGCATGCCGGTCGCGAGTCATGTCTTGGTCCCCCCGGGAAGGGGGAGCAGACCATGCGCCTCACGGGCCTCTTTACGGCGTTTGATCACCACGTGCACCAGGAATAGAATCCCTAGTAGAACGGAGAAAATCGCCAGCCAAAAGAGGAGGGGTGAGCCACTCAAGCTAAACAAGAGCACCCCACCCAGCGTAAACGTACCACCGGTCGTACCTTGCACTGTCGTACCCTCCTACCAAGTTGGTTCTGACTGAATGATGGACTGTTGACGGCGCCGCACGCCATATGACTTGACGAGCGACACGACGATCCACGTATGGCGGATCACGCCGAACAGGATGTCTGGGAAGAGCGTTGCGGCGAGCAACATCATCCTCCACCCCAAGCGATGAACGCTCAAGGCCTGGAAAAGCACCACGAACCCGAGGAACCAAAAGTCCACCAGGACTGGCTTGCCGACGGACATGTGGTACCCGAACAGCAGGATCCACAGATAAAACACCGGGATACTGAGGTAGGCGTACCACATCGTCAAGATGCTCTGCCAGGTCTCCTTGCTCCAGCCACGACGACGAAGTTCATTGATCGTGCCATGAACCCATCGAACGCGCTGTTTCATCAGCTCGGGGATTGTGGTCATCAAGTCGGTCTGGACGTGGCAGTAATAGTTGTTAATGCACTTCCAGCCCATCCGCTTGATCTCGAGTGTCGCCTCGAAGTCCTCGACGAGGTTGTCCGCCCTTTCGGCAAACAATACCCCGCGCGAGTCCAGCACATCCAGCACCGCTTCCATGCGCAGCATACTGCCGGCGCCGGACATGGTGTGGATGTTGACCCTGAGACGTGTGAACCCAGCACGGTCGTACTCCAGTTCCTGGACAAGCGCGAGGCTTCGGCCAAGCCAGGTCGAGCCTAGCTTTTTCTTGCCGTCACAGACTGTTGAGACACCGCCAACCTCTGGTCGGCTGTGCAAGACGTTTACGGTGTTCTCAATGAAGTCCTTGTCTGGAATGGTGTCAGCGTCCATCGTCATGATGAACTCCGGTAGCGAATCGCCTGCGGCGAGGACACGCACCCCCTGGTTAAGGGCGCCTGCCTTCAGGAATGGGTTGTTCGTCATTTCGACGACCTCCACCCCGGGGAATGATCGGGCCGTGTCGGCCGTCGCACCCCCATCTGTGCAGTTGTTAACCACGACGATAACCCGCCATGGCCGCTTCGTTTGACCGAGCAGCGACTCTAGTGAGGCGCCGATCTGCTCGGCCTCGTTGCGGGCAGGCAAGATGATTGCGACATCACCCTGCCGGATTCGCGAAACCTTACTCACTGCATCGGGCAGTGCATCTGGCATCACATCGTTACTTTTCGGGTCAGCCACAATGTGACGGCCAGACGTACGATTCATGCTGGTCTCCTCTCTCGGGTTGTAGACAGCGATACAGGCATCGCGAGTAATGCATATGTCGCTATCTACGCGCCAAAAGGGGAGACGTAACCAATTTATTAAAGATCACTTGGTAGGATAAAAAAACTATATCACTAGTCGGGGAGTGGTGGATGTGAAATATCTAACACTCTTAAGCTTTCTATCATAAATTAAATTTGTTCTAAGGTTTACCGAACAAAAATAGAACACAAAGTATAGACCTAAATAATCACATAAGCATACAGAATTACACACACATAGCCAAAGCCCGGCCAGACCTGAAACGATCGTAGGTAGACAGCAGAACGTAGTAACGATAAATAAAAAGTTAAAAATTGAAGCAGCAAAATAAACACAGAACAACAAAGCGAGCACAACCGCGTGTGAATGAGATATAGCTTTAACGTCGCACAATATATCTTTTACGACATACGTATTAGATATATAAGATGAGTATGTATGCGTCTTCAATGGGGTAGTAACAGAGGTAATTTCCCACAATCGGCTATACACATTCTTTTATGTACGTACGTCTACGTTTTTAGTTGTAGATATATCGTTATACTTGGTATACTCTCAGGCCCTCTCACATAAAGCTCTATATTATCAATCTAACGTCGTATTTTGTACATACACCACATAGTTATCCACACCAGCCATAATCATGTCATAACCGTGAAATGATTCCACTACGGTATCACTACTCCACCACTGCCCTGTTTTTGACATTTTGACTTTTATGTATTTTGATATGTTAATATGTTTTTTCTCACACACAACAATAACTAGAACAAAAATAGAACATTGTATGGAGAAGAATAGAGGAGTGGGGATGTGTTAATTTTTACACGCTACCTAGCAGGCCTGGCCCTTGAGTGCTTATAGGTAAACTGCTCGACCCGACACGCGTACATCAATATACTGCGCGCCCTTACCCTGAGACTTTAAATAGTTAAGTGCCCGCACCATGTCTTCGACTTGCTCCCCCGCTCCCCTGTCGATCGACAGTTTTACTAGCGGCTGCACATCTTTTAATCGGATCTCAATTTGGCGAGTTGTGCCAGATGGCAAGATAGCCTCAGTAACGTTATAACTCCCCTGCTCACTAAGGGACACTACCCTACCGACAAAGCTTAGCAGGCGGGCACTGGCGACAGTACTCCCCTGCTCTGGTGAAATACCACTTTGGTCTATGATCTGGACGTCGGGGTTTTCGTAATAGTTACTCTGAAATACGACGCCGTTGGTATCAACGTAGTACTGGCGACTATTGATCTGCCAGCCAGCAACGGGCTTGCGGAGGGTCAGGGTAAAGTTAGCCTCAACGATATTGTCTGTACTCGTCAGTTCAACCGTAGCGACCTCTGGTAGTTCAGCAGAAATAAAGGCGCTAAGGGCGTCCTCATCAAGCGCGAATCGCAGTCGTTCAACTGGGTGTAGCCCGAGGTAATCGTTAATTAACGTCTCGTACTGACCGGGCTCGATAGCACGTGTCAATGAAGCTGACGATCCAGTCACGATAACCTTGGCGGTAAACTGACTCATCAAGACGGCTAATAGGATGATTGTGATAAATACTAATACAAAAATACTCCCAACCTTGCGACGAGACTGAGCCAGCTTATGCATCCGCGCCCGTTCTGATACCGGTTCGCCGTCAGGGCGGCGTACACCGCTCATCGTCTGGTTACGACGGAATTGCTGGGCAGAAGTATCGACAGCAGCAGGCGTCCGAACGTATTCGGAAGATTGGCGACGACGAGGTGCGTCAGGCTTCTTTTTTGAGCTGAACTGTATCATAGTTATGCTTATTATAGCCTACGAACGGGCTGCTTTGAGAATCATTGTTGCCATATCTTTAGCGGCATTGGGTTTGGAGAATGTTTTGAAGCGAGCGGCCATTGATGCCGTCGTTTTTGGATCAGCTAACAGTACCTTGATCAGGTCAGATAGCAGGTGTTTGTCAGCCAGTAATAGCTCTTCGTTAAGTACGGCGACGGCACCGGCCTCCTCGTAGACGGCAGCATTCTTTAGCTGATGGCCACCGGTTAATTTGCCATTTGGAATAAGGATAGTTGGTTTGGCGAGTGCTGATAGTTCGAGGATAGTTGTTGCCCCAGCCCTGGTTACCACAATATCGGCTGCACCTAGCAAGCTATGCATATTAGTCACAAATGGATACAGCTGGAAGTGCTCGTCATCAGCCGGCATCAACGAGCGCAGTTCATCGTATTGTCCTGCACCGGCAACCAAAATGACAGATCCGGATTTTTGTAGGAGCGGCAGTGTCTCGGCGACAACTTCGTTAATGCGAGTCGCACCCAACCCACCACCAGTTACAACGATCAACGGTTTATCGCTCGCGATACCCCATTCTTTTTTGGCGGCAACTTGTTCTGCTTTCGTAAAAGGGTGGAAGTCAGTTGCGATCGGAATACCGACGTATTTTGTACGGTCGGCTGGGTATGGGTAATATTCCAGCGGTGCACCGGTTGCGATAGAGGTCGCCCACTTTGACAAGACGCGGTTCGTCAGGCCGGGGTGCGCATCGGAGTCGTGAATGACGAGTGGAATCCGCAAGATATGCGCTGCCAGACCTACTGGCAAACAGACATACCCACCTTTGGTAAAGACGACGTCAGGACGCCAGACCAGTAGCTTGAAAAAGCTTTGCACAAAGCCAACACCGACTTTGAAGGCATCGCCGAAGTTTTGCCATACCAGTGACGGCCAGGTCAACTGCTGAAAGACGGTCAAATGATAATAGCGGCGGAATTTCCCGGCTGTAATAGTGTGCACAGGAATAGTAGCGTCATAGGCTTCAACAGTTGCCCGGGCCTGCGGTGCAAATTTAGTATCACACCAAAATCGAAGTTCGACCCGAGGGTGCTCGGTGCGTAACTCTTTAAGAACTGCGACGACTGGCGTAACGTGTCCGCCCGACCCGCCGCCCACTGCTAGGATTCTCATTAGTGGCCTCCTTTAATCTTGATGAATGCACTGTGTAACGCGATAGTTGGAATACCAGGCCCAGGGCTGCAGTAATGAAAATCATACTGGTACCGCCGAAGCTCAGGAGCGGCAAGGTAATTCCCGTCAGTGGGAAAATACCAATCATGGCTGCTATATTAAGGATAACATGGGCGCCAAACCACCCAAAGACGCCAGCCACCAGCAATTTCAACCGCTGGTCGACGAGGTGGTCCAACACTTTTAGCATCCGCATCAGCAGTGCCACAAATATCGCCATCAATGCAACCAGTCCAGCGAACCCGAATGTCTCGCCGAGAATCGCAAATACCGAGTCATTAATCGCTTCTGGCAAGTACCCCGTCGCCTGGACACTGTTACCGATACCAACACCGGTCAGTCCACCCGATCCGATAGCAATCTTGGCGTGCTGAATGTGATAAGCGCCAGCATCGTCAGTTGATGAGCTATCCCCTTGTAAGTAGGTCACAACACGGTCGATACGGTGCGGTGACGTAAAGATAAGGAACGCTCCACCAATCAGAACAGCGGACACCAGATATATACCAATCTTTTTACTAATTCCGGCGATAAACAACATCGTCACGATAATCGCCGTCATCGAAATACCCGTACCGAGATCCTTTTGAATCACGACGATAAACAACAACGAAATCGCTGCAATAACACCAACGGGAATAAGTGTTTCTTTCCAGTCGTTAACCTGACCCTCTTTCATTTTCTTGCCAAGGAAGACAGCTAGGTACAGCAGTACGCCGAACTTCAAGATTTCAGCCGGCTGCAAACTTCCTAAGATACCAAGGTTAAACCAGCGACTGGCGCCGTTAATCTCTTCGGCAATTGGCAGATTAGCCTTGCTGGCAATAAATAGAATTGCACAGGCAATCAACCCGGCGATGAACACTTTAACACCGTGTTTGACGACCAATTTAAACGGCAGAATCGCCATAATAGTAAAGGCGATGATCGCCAGCACAAGACTAATCGTCTGCTTGATAAAGAAGTAGCTGTCCGAGAAATTACTGCCGATCGCGTTATTCAGGACATTGGCGCGCTGCGGGCCAATCGCATAAATGACAACGAGGCCAATCAGCATCAAGATGCCCGTGTAAAGCGCGATCATGTAATCGGGTCGATGCTTACGAACGACGTCCGCAGCCTGAGCCTTCCATGCTCGCCCACCCGAATCGCGCATCTTAAATGTTACCACCCGCGAGTGCTAACATAACCCCGAAGAACGCAGCGACAGCGGCAATCACCCAGAATCGCATCGTGATCTTTGTTTCAGGCCACCCGATTGCCTCTAGGTGATGATGAATCGGTGCTGAAATAAATACTTTTCGTTTAAATACTTTCTTGCTGAAAATCTGGATTAAGCTCGAACCAGCTTCGGCCACAAAGACGATGCCAATAATCGGCAGAAGGAACAATGTATTCGTTAACATCGCAACAACACCAAGTGAGGTTCCCAGTGCAAAACTACCGACGTCACCCATAAAGAAACGAGCCGGGTAGATATTGAACCACAGATAGCTGAGGAGTGCGCCGATAACGGTGAAGCAGAATCCGGCGATCATTGGGTTGCCCTGCAAGAGTGCGATCGTTCCGAATGCCCCGTAGGCGATCACTGCAAGCCCTCCAGCCAGTCCATCAAGGCCATCGCTGATATTTACCGCATTACCAGCCGAAACGACAGCCAGGGCGAATAGCGGGATAATCAACCAACCAAGCGCAATGCTTCCGATAAATGGAATGTGAATCGCATCGATACCAAGTTTTTCATAAAAGAACCAACCAAGGCCCAAACCGATGACAGTGATCATAATAAATTTAAAACTAGATCGTAGTCCGGCAACACCCTTGCCACTGCCGCGGAGATTAATAATGTCATCAAGCAGCCCGACCGCCGCCCCACCAACTAGTGCGGCCAGTGGTAGCCAGGTCTCTTGGCGGTCGAGGTTAAAGAAGAACGTCACGAAGGTAATCGCAAATACAAAGATAACCCCCGCCATGGTTGGAATGTTACGTTTGAACTTGTTGGCGTGCAGTTTGTTAAAGACGGTTAACGCTTCGCCGGTTGTACTCGAGGTACGTTGCTTTTTCCAGAACTTAAAGCGATATGCCAAGAACGTATAGATCGGCGTTAAGAACATTGCTAGTAGGAACGCACCGACACTTAATAAAAAGGTTCGCGCTAATTCATCGGTGAGGATTTCGACAGTAAAATTCATGTTAACCTTTCGGGTGAACCTTTAGATAATCAAGCATCCAGTTGGAAATATCGGTAAATATTGGCAATGCATCTCGTGAGCCCTGGAACTGTTTGTCTTTACCTGATAATCGTACCATTATGACATACTCGGGCTCGTCACCGCCACCATATCCTAGGTAACTTCCGATTGTTTCAGTGTCGCTATATCCACCAGCGACACCAACCTGTGACGTTCCTGTTTTTCCACCGATATAATAGCCCGCTTTGTCGAACTGACCGAATGATGAGGCTCTGGCGTCATGGGTGGCAGTCTTGATTTGGTCAGAGGTCGATTTGCTGACAATGTTTGTTGCAACTGGTGTTGGTGCTGCATTTTGCTCAAACCCGTTGGCTGTCATATACCCATCAACGATGGTTGGCTTGTAGTAGGTGCCACCGTTAATGAGTGCACTAAAACCGCTAGCAACTTGCAGCATTGTTGTGTTCAGCCCTTGGCCAAATGACATCGTTGCGTAACGCACGGCGTTCCCCTGCTCGTCTTCGGGTGAGAAGATCGTGCCAGCGGCTTCATTTGACAGTTCAACACCGCTTTGTTGCCCGAGACGCAAACGATCGTGAAAGTATTCGTACATTGATTGGCGAGCACCATAAGTCACCGAGTTGCCGTCACCCAGACGCTGGGCAATCGTCACAAATCCCGTGTTCAATGACCAGGTTAAGGCGCGTTGGAACGTAATAATGCCCGTCTGCCCCTTAGTAGCGTTCCCAACAATATAGTTGTCGCCGATCTTGATCGAATCGGTATTGTTGTAGGTGTCAGATGCTTTCACGACGCCTTTATCGATGCCTGTTGCGAGGGTGTATGTCTTTAGGACTGAACCGGGTTCGTATGGATCGGAAATAACGTCGTTATTAAACTGTGCCACGTCCTCGACTTTGTTATACTCACCCGGGCTGTAGGTTGGCAGGTTCGCCATCGCCAGTACTTTACCGGTACGAGGGTCCATCACCATCGCGCTGCCTTCTGGAGCGCCTGTTTTTTTCATGCCAGCCGCCAAAGCAGACTCAACCTTTGATTGGATATTACGATCAACCGACAAGACAACGTCTTTACCATCAACGGCCGGGATGTTAACGTTCTTATTCCCAATCGTGAGTGGAACATTACTGACATCGGTAACAACTTGGAGTAACCCGTCCTTACCCTTTAAGTCATCATTCATATAGCCTTCGATGCCATAACTACCTTCACCGGTCGTATTAACGAACCCTAGGATCTGTCCAGCCAGAGCGCCCTCAGGATACACACGTTGGCTCACTTCCTGAAAACCAATCCCACGTAGGCCTTCGGCTTTAATCTTATCCGCTTGGACACGAGTCACTTTAGTGGCAATGATCTGATAACGTGTATCGATTTTATCAAGCAAGCTATCAAAACCCGTTCGAACGTTACCACCAGCGATCTTGCGCATCGTATCGACGACTTTCGCTTTGTCACTAATCGTCACCGGGTCGGCAAAGACGGTGTAGACTTTTTCATTCATCACTAATTGGACGGGGGTGTCGCCACTTTTGGCAAAGATCTCACCACGCTTGGCAGGAATCACAAAGCGGTTCTGTTGCTCTTCGGTTGCGAGGGCAACATAGTGGTCGTGTTGAATGATCTGTAAGTAAAACAAACGAATAACAAAAATAGCCACGATGCCAAGCACCACGGCTGCGAGTATCCGAGATCGGCTCCCTTTTTGCAGTTCTAAATTCATAATGTTTACGCTAGTTTCAGTATAACTTATTGTTGGACGTATTCGGTAGAAACTGGTGTTGTCATCTCACGAGCAACGCTGCTATTCTTGACTGTTTCCAGTGCGGTCAGACGAGCATTTTCGATTTGCAGGTCACTCTTCTGATCGTTCAGGTCAGCAATCTGGCTATCAATCTTTTGTGATTCATAGTCATAGCTTGTCGCACGAGTAGCCTGGGTCAAATAAATGAGCCCAAGTACTGTGATCATCAATGCAACTAAGACGGTGTGAGCAACAGGTCCGAGTTTAATTGACGACACAAAGCGAGTAGTGTTCTGGTTTCGAGACCAGTTCTGCTGCCGACGCGACGCGATGTAAGTGTTATTTTGGTGTGACATTGTGGTGGTTTTTGTTTTTCGTTTTGGTGTTATTTTAGCGACTCTCATTTAAAGAGTCATGGTGTTCTTTCCCCGGTCAGAGTTTGCTAACCGGGGAAGAACGGGTGGAACTACTTTACGCGGACTGCAACGATTTGTGGTTGGTCTGCGTACTGTACTGTGATGTGAATTGGCATATTTTTTGCCCTTTCTAATTTTTGTTTATTTTTTCACTGCTACCCGTAGCTTTGCGCTACGAGATCGCGGATTGTGAACGTCGTGAGTGGCTCCCGGAATTGGCTTCTTTGTGATCGGCGCGAGTTCGGCTTCTAAACCTTGCTCAAACTGACCTTTGAAAAAGCGCTTAACAAATCGATCTTCAAGGCTATGGAAACTGATCACCCCTACTCTTCCGTTCTTATTTAAAAGTTTTGGAAGTAATGGTAGTGTTCGTTCTATTTGCCCAAGTTCGTCGTTGACGGCTATACGGAGCGATTGAAATGTACGCGTGGCAGGGTGAGTTTTCTTCCTCTTGCCGCGGTGGTTGTCAGCGATCGTGCGCGCTAGGTCTTCTGTCGTCGCAAATGGTCGTCCTGCAAAGATTACCTCAGCGATTCGCTTGGCGTTCATGTACGGTTCTTCACCGTATTCATGAATAATCTTTGTCAGTGCTTCGATGGACGAGCTATTGATCAATTCATTAGCCGATAACGGCTGCCGACGATCCATGCGCATGTCCAAAGGACCTTTGTGTGTAAAAGAAAACCCTCGTTCGCCCTGATCGAGCTGTGGTGACGACACCCCCAGATCAATCAGAATAACGTCAAATGTCTTCCCTTCTTCGACCAGCTGGTGTGCAGCGGATTCAAAGTCAGTGTGCATTAAACGTACGCCTTTTGTTTCGTACTCAGATAAATGCTCAATTGCATAATCGTCGCGGTCAACAAGGACGCTTTCCTTAAAGTTTTCGGTTAGCTTTAATACTTCCCCTGCGTGTCCGCCGTAGCCAGCAGTCAGATCGAGATAATTCTCGCCCAGCTGTGGATCTAGTGATCGAAGGGTTGCATCAAGCAGAACCGGAATATGATGTGGTGGATGTTCTTTACTCATTGTCCCCTAGTATACCATTGGTGTACTAGTGAACGTTCGAGATCACCTAACTGATAGTGAAGCTGTTTGTTTTCGCATTGGTATGTTTGTTTTTATAAAAGTCAGTCATAGCCAGAACAGGGGGTCGCATAAAGCAACTCATATCCCTTTTAACGTTAAGGCCGTGACTTGTTGAGAGACTTATGTGAGGTGGAGTTTGGGAGGTGTGTGTTTTGAGCAAGGTGCACTAGGTTGATTAATGTGTTCCTAGAATCCACGCCTCACTACCAGATAGTTGATCTCGAGAGTGTTTCTCTTGAATGATTAATTTGTTAAAGGACAGACGGAAAATGAAACTATACGGATTTATGGCGTTATAAGGCGCCAGTATTTTCCTGCTCGGACAGCGACGATATCACGATCTATGCCAGCGTACTCCAGGAGGTGCTGTTCAATTGTGATGCGTCCTTGTTTTTGATCGAGATCAGCTTCGGTTTTCCCTCGGCGGAATTGTACATTAACATCGGCGGTTTTCTCATCGAGAATACTGCTGCCTGCATTTAATGCGAGTTCCACTTCCCCATCCCAAATTGCTTTAGGGTAAAGGTGAAGGTAATTTCCGAATCCGCGAGTAAGAACGACTCCCGAGATGAATTCTGCGCGCAACTCTGCTGGTATCGTCAATCGACGTTTATCATCAAGTCTTCGCTCAAAATAATCTACGCTTGCCACTATGTTCTTTTCTCCTCGAACGATTCGATGGATTTTGTATAGGTTGTTTTAATGTATGGTGTTTGTCTTAGTGGGCTGTTTTGCCGTTTCCACTGGCCTAATCATACAACCCACTTCTACCCACTACAACCCCCAATTTTGACAATATATTTACTATCTGTTCATTTATCCACAGAAGTGTGAATAACTCTTACGTTTAACGGGGGTAAAAGAAAAACCACGCTCTGTGTAAAAAGCGTGGTAATTCGTACTATGTGGCCCTACTATCGGTTCAAGAAAAAGCTTGAAACTTGGTCGTCATACATGTCAGTTGCACGGAGCACCAACCAGGTAATAAAGACGAGGACGTTAATGACGACCGAAACAATCAGCGCGGCGTTTTTGAAATCATCGTTAAATGATGGAACGCGGCCAGTGACAAGCTTCGAACGCTTAGTGGTTTTGGCTATTTTTGTGTTTTTTGCTGCGGTTATAGGTAACTTTTTAGACATAGTCCCACTTTTGCATACCGCTTGCGCTTTGTCAATTTGTGCGGGCGCGTTCGAGCTGGATAATATCCGTTAATTTTTCGACAGGTACGACGTACGACGGAATTTTTTCTTTACCAGCATCATATAGTGAGTGTATCCAGTAGCCGCGACAGTCACCCGCCAGGCCTTTAAACGAGAACGGCTTGTCGTCGACAAATACGATCGTTGTTGCACTGACACCACTTAATTCTTCTGGAAGATTATAGATGCCCCGTTCATCGCGCCACGAGCTAATCTGCTCACCCTTGAACGTCTCACCTGTCACCAGGAACGGGATATCACTCATACCGGCAGCCGCGATCTTCATCGCTTGACCCTCTGGTGAGCCAAAAGTCAGGATACCAACCCCTGCTCCAGGTTTGGACCGAATATAAGCAATAAGTTCGTGCGCACCGGTGTTTAGCAAGTCTTGATCGGCAGCTAACTCAATGAATTTCGTCTCAATCTTGGCCGTTTCGGCCTCGCCGACCTGTTCAAGGATAAAGTCACGCATCGAGAACGACTCCCCTAGCAGGGTGTAGTCTTCGATCTTCTGACCAAGCAAAATGGCGAGTTGGGCGTTGTGCCACGAAACGGCATTACGCAGTAATTCGCCGGCTTTTTCGGTATCAAGTAGCGTCCGGTCTAAATCGAGCAAATAAAATTCTGTGTATGTATTCTGGCTATTAGCCTCGTTCATTACGATAAATCTCCATAATTGATTGCGCTACAGCATCAGCGTCGTGACGGATCAACGAGCGAGTTGCAGCGATACTGTCACCTTTATGCACCTCAGCAATTTTACCTAGGAACTTACCGGCCGCGATCTGGTAGTGGGCCCGTCTTAGCTGGTCGGTATCAACTTCTGTGATGTAACCACCCTCTTCTTTGTAGCGGGCTGCGATACGTGGTGTCGGCATCTCGCTGTTATAGACAACGTAGTCCAAGAATTCATTACCCGCAAAGCGTTCAATCTCGGCAGCATGGTCGCTAACGGTAAATTTATCGGTCTGACCTTTTTTACTCACCAAGTTAGAAACATATAATTTCAAAGCCGATGTCTTCTTCAAGGCTTCGCCAATACCGCCGATTACCAGCAGTGGACCGAGTGAGGTATATAGGTCACCAGGTGCGATCACGACAATATCAGCCTGCTCGATGGCGGCGATGGCAGTTGGATTGGCCGAGGCGACTGGTACCAAAGATAACTCGGCCGTACGTGGATCGTGCTTAAAGAATTCGGCATCAATCACCCGCTCGCCATCGAGAATAAGACTGGTTTCGGGCCATTCCATCTTGAGACGAACATTATCAAGCGTCGCCGGGATAACAACGCCGTTGACGCGCAGAATTTCTGAAGCAGTTTCAACCGCTTCACTAAAGTCCCCGGTCACCTTTTCTAGTGCCGTCAGTAGCAGGTTTCCAAACGAGTGACCCTTGAATGTTCCCTCGTCAAAGCGATAATCGAACAAGTCACGCACTTTCGGTGAATCACTCAGCGCGACTAAACACTGGCGCACATCACCTGGAGGTAATGTCCCAAGTTCATCACGTAGCACTCCAGTACTCCCGCCATCATCAGCCATGCTGACAATCGCCGCAATCTGACTAGTGTGGTTTTTCAGGGCCGACAGCATCGTAAAGCTTCCCGTTCCCCCACCAATAACCGCTATCTTAATTTCTTGCTTGGCGAAGGGGTCGATCATGCGGCGTCTCGTAGTTTCTTGATAACACGGCCAAACCACGCAGCACTTGGACGAAGTGTTCGTTTGCCGGTAATATAATCGATTGCGACGAGGCCAAAGCGCGGCCATTTGCCGTGAGCCCATTCAAAGTTATCCATCAGACTCCAGTGCATGTAGCCAATCATATCAACACCACCAGCAATAGCGCGTTGCATTCCCAGGATAGTTTCTTTGATCCACCACTGTCGCTGTTCGTCTTCGGCATCGGCTAGTCCATTTTCAGTAATCAGAATCGGCAACTTGTATTTGCGATATAGTCGCTCGACAACATATTCAATATCAGCTGGTTGTAAGTCCCAGTGCAGGTCACTGAGTTTTTCGTCTGGGTTATGGACGCGGTAGCCATACACGCGGTTGGTGAAATAATAATTCACACCCAAAAAGTCACATGATTTAATAAATTTCTTAATCACCCAGTCATCCTGGAGGTATTGGAAGGTCTGTGCACTGACTCGGCTGAGCCACGCGTTGTCGCCTGGGTAGACGTACGGCGAATTTTTGGCAATTGATACCTTCAGTTTGCGGTTGGTCGCATGAATCACTGCCGCGGCGCGTTTGTGGGCTAGCGCTAAGTTATTAACGACTTTCAGAAACTTCCAACGACTACTTTCGTTTGGTGGCCAATCCTGTGACAGGTAACTTTCGCGGGCATAAATCTCTGGCTCGTTGATTGTGATGATATAGCGCATGTGCGTCCCAAGTTCAGCCGCTATCTTTTCGGCAAAACGCACGAAGTCTTTAACGTTAGCCCGCTTTTCAAACCCACCCTTTTCCATGAACCACACCGGCAACGTGAAATGGAATAGCGTCACAATCGGTTCGATGTCACGTTTTTTTAATTCTTTAAGATAATTTTTGTAATGAGTAATTGCCTCTATATTCCAAGCACCCTCAGTTGGCTCAATTCGTGACCATTCGATACCAAATCGATAGCCATTCATGTGCATCTTTGTTAAGTAGTCAAAGTCTGTCGCGTAATTGTTGTAGTGATCGGCTAGTCGACCCGAGACATAATTCTGCGGCGACTTTGCCTCTGCCTTGATGCGATCCCATGCTGGTGAGTCACCAAAGTGATATTCCGCCTGGGCAGCTTTCGCCTTGGCGTTCTCAAGTTCCCAAACAGTCCATTGATTATGGTTGTTACCTTCTACCTGGTGGGCGGCCGTAGCTGCTCCCCAAAGGAAATGCTTTGGGAAGCTCGGTTTCTGTCGAGCAGTCATATATCTATTGTACTACGTCTTCGCCAAAGTGTTTTTGTAGGCGCATCTTAATTGAGCCTTCGTGGCGGCCTAATATTTCGCTCAGTTCGGCCAGCGATGACCCCTGTTGGAACTTCTCTTTCAGTAGGTCGTCTTGCTTGTCTTCCCAGGGCATGTACGCGTTAGGGTGAGTCTCACGCATTTTAGCGATTTTCTCTGTCCAACCCTCTTTGTCAGCAGATTTTTTAACTGGTTCAGGATGAGAAGCGCGTTCGGCTGCCTTTTTTTCAAGTGGGGCAAAGCGCTTGGCGTCATTGGCCGCCTTATCACGTAGGACACCATCGATCGTCTGAGCATCTTCACTGACACGTAGTGCCATTTGGTTAATACCGGTTAAATACAAGTTGTTCAAGTTTTTTACTCGGCTGAGTGCAACGTAGCCCATACCTTCTACGAAGGCTTTTCGTAGGTCGATACGAGCAGCATCGAGGGTCATCCCCTGCGACTTGTGAATCGTAATCGCCCAGGCAAGGCGCAGTGGAATTTGGGTGATGCTGGCGCGTTTTTTATCACCGTCACGTAGTTCCCAGGTGTCGGGCACCATCGAAACTTCTTTGCCATTACGGAATTCGACGATCGGATAATCAGTGTACGGTTCGAAATCGATGACCGTGCCGATACTACCATTGGCATACTTACGTTCGGGGCTATTCTTGACGGCCATGACGAGTGCACCTTTTTTGACCTTCAGGGCAGCCGGCGACAAGACAGATCGTTGCAAAGTTTCGATATAGTTCGCCCCACCAGTCGTCGTTTGACTGTATACAACCTCATCCTCGTCCAGCGTAGCGAGCTTTGCTTCGTTAATACTATCGACATCCACATTTACCGTGTGCAGCTCTGTCAGCTGCTCTAAATCGTCCGGGAAGACTTCAGTGCGAGCCAATAATGTCTCAGCGTGGTGGCGGCGTAGGTCCCCTGCTCGGATAGCATTAAGAATCTCGAGTAATTTCTCGTCGTCTTGTCGGTGTTGTTCTTGTAGATAACAAATAACGGGGTCAAGTTCACGCCAGACTTCCGAGTTAACCACAAAGCCACCGGCTCGTGAATCACCGCGGTTAATCGGTGGTAACTGAAAGAAGTCACCTGACATAATAATCTGGATGCCGCCGAACGGTTCGTCTTTTTTGCGGACCAAACGACAAATCTCGTCGACCATGTCGAGGCGGAAGTCGTGCAGCATACTGATCTCGTCGATGATCAACACGTCGGTCTTTTCAATAATTTCGCGGCGACCTTTAGCGATGTGATCGACAAAGCCTTGATTGACCGAATCGGCAATCCCCATACCACTCCAACTATGTATCGTGGTGCCACCCAGATGGGTTGCAGCCAACCCTGTCGTTGCAGTGACTGATACATGCTTGCCTTCTAGTTTTGCGAATCGAATAAATTGATTCAATACAAAAGTTTTACCGGACCCAGCTGGTCCGGTTAAAAGCACACTCTGTCCCGAGAGCATTATCTCGAGTGCTAACCCCTGATTCATTACTAACTATTATACCTGACGATTGTGTTTAAATGCTTAAATTTTGAAGAGAGCCCGTACCACGAAGGAGCGAGCTCTACTTCATGGTCGGGCGCTGGTTGGATTAGAGCGCGGTGACGGGCGTATTTTCGATATAGATACCGATACGCTGACTGACGCCTTGGAAGGCTTCGGCAAACTGCCGGACCTGTAGCGGACCGATGCGCGATATCACCCGCAGGAAATATCGCCCTTCGACCACCTTGTCCTCGACGAGCTCGTACACGAACCCGACGCCACCGATCAGCATGCCGATCGCTTTCTCGATCGTCTTTCGATCAGGCGAGACCACACCGAGGACAAATTCCTCACTCGGCGGAACCTCTTGAATTGACGTGCTCGTGATGTCGATATCCACCTGTTGAGTGGGAACTGACTCCGCGATCACGGCAATGGGCTCCACGGTCGAACCTGTATTAATCGCAGCCGGATCGATAATCACCGGCTGTGTGCTAAGCAGTTTATCTGTAGCTGCCATGTGTATCACATCCTAACTAGGGTGACGGTCACCCGCGTTCTCTATCCATTTAAACGCTCATGCTATATTTTTGCAAGCAAGAAATCTCACATCTTCCCATAAAAATAAGCCCCTTTTCAGGAGCTTATGATCATAGCACTATGAACGTGGCGGTTCGCCTTCAGGTTCATCAAGGAGGCGCTTGCCTTTAATCTCATAGCGGCGTCCCGTTATTTCATTCGTGACATAGTCTTCACTAATTAGGTTCACAAACATATCAAGGTCTTTCGTATCCATAATGATAATCGCACCTTCGTCGTCTGTCATCAGCTCGAGTTGCATCATGTCGGCGTATTCGATCGCCTGTTCTTGTGAGACCAGACCAACTTCAAGCTTTTGCAACTTCGTGACGGCTTTTTTGTGTTCACGAACGGCAGTTTGTAGGTCCATACCGTCAGGGAAACTCAGCTTGAACTGCTTTTCAATTTCGGCGACTTTTTGATCAGCCAGCAATTGCTTTTTGAAATCATAATTAAACAAACGTTCGAATTTACTTTGGTTAAAGATAAAGATATCTTTATCAATAATCAATACTTGGTTGTCGGTCGGTACTTTCCAGCCCACGTCGGCTTTGAAAACTTCGAACCGGCCTTCCTTGAATTCCCAAGCATTAACACCCTTCAAGGCTTGACCGCTACTCACCTGCTTGATGACGAAGAAAGATTTCTTGCGATCTTTGGTGGTGAACTTGGCAACGATTCCCTTGATGCGTTTGAATTCATGCTCTTCTTCGCTAAACTCGACGATGTCTTTTCGTTCGTGTTCGATCAGGTGTAGTAATGTCGCGGCGCGGCCAACTTTTTCAAGTTCAGTTCGCAGCAAGACGTTGTCTTCCTTTTCAGATAATTCGTAGTCACGAACAGTTAAACCAGTCCCGGCGCCAAGGTTCACTTGGTTCATCAGATCGAATAGGAAAACCGGTTTGATCTGTGTGTCGAGGTCGTTGCCAAGTGTCGTTGTATAGGGAGTGTAGTTACGGTTGAACAAAAAGAATTCAACATCAAGCTGGTCTTTAATCGCGTCAGTCGCGTTTGCCCACTGGAAGATATCGGTTGAACTACCGTAACTCACAACGGCAATGCTCTCAGCGTGTTCAGGCGTATCAGCTGGCACGTTCACAGCAGCAAAGGTGACGATTTCGTCGTCGGTTTCAATACCAGTCATGTCAACTGTTTCGGGAATTTCTTCAGGAGTATCGGTCGGTTCGATGATGTCAGTCTTTTCGGGGGTTTCGTCCATAATGATGTCTCGGTTTCTTTTCGTTAGGCGTCTATTAGCAATAGGAATAACTATAGCCGTAAGAACTATGCCGGGTCAACGATAAAAATCACAACTATTTAATTACGAGCAAGACGACGAATATCGAAAATGTTTGACGTAACCAGTGCGAGTACGGCGAGCGCCTGGCGACGGTGCGTCAGCTGGTCAAGTTCAAAGGACGGTGCAAAAACCTCATCCTCTAGTAGTCGCGTCAACGAAGCATCGATTTTTGCGAGATCTTCGGTCAGCTCTGTCTCGTCAACATCATTAAATTCAGTTGGACCAAAATCCGCCGGTTCATCAGTCCCCTCTAGCGTGATGGGGATGGTTGGTCGGGTGGTTTCACTATTGTCGTACTGCATCTCAAACATTTCTTCATCATCCAAGTAGTACGTATAGACCATTGAATAGTCATCAATTTCACCGGTATGATTAATCCCGTATTCGATCATTGTTTCTTTTTCAATTGTGACATCTTCGAGCGCATCACCCTCAGGCGTGTCTATTACATCGTCGTCGTCATCCTCATCGCGGTCAGCTTCGGCTTTGTTCCTACGAATAGTGGCCAGAATATTACCAGGGATTTCATCAATTTCGACAGACTGACGGGTTGATAATGACAATCGATAATAGTCTAGATCTACGGGATTACCGCTATTATCCTCAACGGTTCGTTTGCTGGCGTGAAAATCAGCTGTCAGCTCACTGTAGGTCGAGTCAATGGTATGCCCAGCCAGGCGCTGTAGTTCAGCCGCTTCTTGTGGAGTTGGTGCAACCTTTTTATTAATGCGCTCACCCGCCAGTACCGTTTCGTCACCGATTTCTTCACCCAAAGTACGTGATAGCTGCGTGTTCCTGACACCGCCATCGTACCAGCGACCACCGGACATCTTGAATGCCAAGTTAAAACACACATTTGCCAGTGTTCGCTGTCGCTTAATTAATCGATCCGGAAGCGGTCGTAGTACTTCAGGATTCATCGCGGGTCCGTTGCAGCCTGGCGACCGATAACTCGTCGGACTCGTTCGGCGACTTCATCAATGTCACTGGGCTGCAAGGCGTACTTCACTTCCCGGCGCTGGCGACTAACCGTCTGATTGTATGGCTCCCCAGACTTGTCTATCGCGACCTGCGTCAGATTGCGAATGGTACGCACTTTGCGCACAGCGGACATAACTTCTCCTTCGTGGGAGACTATCTCGTAGATATTGTAAATTTTTGTATCGGCTTGCTGCTCATTGTAGCGAGCAAAGTAAATAACACTGCGCCAAAAATTAGGATCAGAGCTGGCGACTGATTTTGCAAAGTAGGCTGACTCGTCAACACCATGATCACCCGCCCAATTAGACAATATGCCCGTCGCGTACGAACTCGTCCAAATCAAACTAGACGTTTCACCAATATGGAGTTCATTGATTTTAGCGCCTTCGAGTAATGTTCGACGGAAGGCCTCGGCTTGTTCGGGAGAAATAGACATCTGCGCATAGTCCACATCCGGCCCCACTTCCTTAAAAGCTGGTCGTACGAATGGAACTGGTGGAATCTCCGGCAGTCTCTCGGTCATGGATCGAATATACACGCCCGTATGGCGCTTGTCATCCTTTAGCGGTAAGTTAAATAAATATTACAACTAAATCTTGCGACTATCGTATGCCCAGTGTAAGACCGCTTGGCGTTGACGACGCCGGCAGTGCAGTTCGCCGGGTTGGCAATATTTTTTGATCTGCCCAGTGTGGCGGGTCATGTTTTTCCAGCGTTTAATTTGACGGATATCTTCGTCTTCAATGCGTCGCCCCATGTAGTAGCGACAATACCACTGGAACCACCCACGAGGGTCTTCTTCGTAAATCCAGCCTTTACGCTGCCATTCTTGTAATGATTGGCTGGCGTTAATTTCAAAGTAATTAAGTTTTGGATCGCGTCCACCGGTTGCTAACTTCGCATCGGTGAACCAGTCATCTGGAAATTCGTCACGGCAATCACGCATATACACACCACCAAACACACCCAGCGCCAGCATTTCTTTTGGTGTCAGATCGGGTGTAAATTCAGGCGCAAAGTCCTCACCCATCGGCGCACTCAGCGTGTAGGTGTAGTTCGTTTGCATCTGGTCGTTGACGGTTACTTTTGTCATAGTGTGGAGTCTCCCCTAATGATCAACCTAGCAATCAGATTGGTCGATGTAGCCTTCTAGGCGCTTGCTACGAGCGATGTTTGCCCATTCGTCGGCTAGTTCGTTACCTGGGTCACCTTCGTGTCCACGCACCCATGTCAGGGTCGCTTGTGACTCTTGGTACAGTTCGCAGGCTTCCTTGACGATCTCAAGATTCTTAATTTCGCCGCCTTTCTTTTTCCAACCGTTCGCTTCCCAGTTTGGTGCCCATTTGGTAATGACGTTAATCCAGAATTCACTATCGGTAAAGATTTCGCAGGTGTCGCCGCCAGCGTCTTTCATGGCCGCGATCAAGGCTTTGCCCTCCATGCGAATGTTGGTCGAAGCGTGCTCGTAGCCAGCAATACATGGCTGCATGTCTTTGATAACCGAAAAGCCACCAGGACCAGGGTTAGGACTACAGCTGCCGTCGGTGTAATAGATTGTCATAGTTAGGCTACTGCAACTTCGTCGACAACTTCAATACCATTCCAAAACGCGACGTAGTTGGCAAAGTCTTTTTTGACGCGTTCAACCGAACCATCTTTTGGTTCTGGGTAGTACCAGGCACCAAATTCGTTGGTCTGACCGTCAATCACGACATCATAATAGCTGGCTTCGCCTTTCCACATACAAGTTGTGTGGTGATCGCTATCAGTAAAAAATTCTTTGTTGAGTGAAGTTGGTGGAAAATACCAGTTGCCTTCAATGCGAATAAGGTCATCTTTAGGAGCCTCTGCAATAACGTGATCGTGCCAAATTGCTTTCATGTGCGGGAATGTCCTTTGCTTTAAGTCTTTGTCTCTATTGTACTACTGATTTAACTGGCCAGGGCCACTTGAGGTCGATGCATTGGCAGTTCCGCTCCAACTCCACCCAACCGAAGATCCATCGCGATACAGGTAGTCGGCATCGCCTTCAGTGAGCATTGCTTCGCGCACCAAGAGGCCAGCAGCGCCAGATGTTGTTAAGTTAAAGTCGAAGAAACGGAAAGTTGAATCATAGGTTGCACGCGAGGCAGTCGTATAGACACGTTTTGATTCTCCCGCCGCTAAGGTAAACGGCTCAACAACAGAGTCATTCCAGTCCATCGTGAATGACACTGGTGTCGTACCTGAGTTAGCAACCTGTATCGAAGCAGTGTACGTCTTACCATTGGTTAAGTCGGCCAGGTTCACGTTCATACGCACCGTCGTTGCACCAGTGCCACTCCAGACATAGCGATACCAGCCAGTCTTTCCACCATAGGTGATGCCAGACGTAACAGGAACATTACCGGTGAATGAGTCGAACCAGTTGGTCGTACCCACTCCCTGAGGGTTCAAGACGATATTCTTGATTGATGGCGCATCACCATTTGCCCAGGCAAACCAACGATACTGATCAGCCGGGTTGAAGCCATATGACCAGGTATAGGGCGCCGTAAAACCAAGCGCATTACACGTATCCGTTCCTGACCCATTAAATGTTGCCAGCGATTCGATACCTTTATTCGATTTGAATGCAAACGACTTGCCAGATTTTGACTGGGCAGCAAAAGCAAACTCTTTCGATCCTGCGATATTACCGGCACAGTAGAATAAGTTCGTCACCTTCAGGTTATAGGCCGTTTGATCAGGCGTGATCGAAACACCAGGCAGAACCGTTGAGTCGCCCCCAACCGGAATCGATGTTGCGCCGCCAGATGGCACTGTTTGGTCATCAAGTGTCTGCAGCTTAATCGCATCACCCAGCTTTTGCAGGTCGGCTTTTAACGCGCTGTCTTGGGCACTTTTAGTCACCGCGCCGTAGCCCACAACCGTAATCCCAACCAAAATTGCAATGATAACGATGACAATCAGCAGCTCTACAATCGTAAACGCCTTACTTGTTCGTTGTGCTGGAATTGCTGCTGCTTTTTTCACTTCGTTGCCCACCTTCGAAATTATTGTTTTGTTATTTGTTGTATTGAATACTACGTTGTTAATTCTTCAATTGAGACGCGGTGTTGTTCGGTCGTATCGCGGTCACGAACAGTCACTGAATTATCTTCGAGTGTTTCAAAGTCGATGACAACACAGTACGGTGTTCCGATTTCATCTTGGCGGCGGTAACGTTTGCCGACATTTCCATTATCATCCCAGACAACTGCACCGTGTTTTTTACGGAGTGCATCATAGACTTCGCGGGCTTTGGCAACGATTTCAGGTTTGTTGCGCACCAGAGGTGAGACGGCATATTTAATCGGTGCGAGGTGCTCAGGAAGCTTGAGGAAGGTACGGGTTTCACCGTTTACTTCGTCTTCAGTGTAGGCAGCGGTCAATACGGCCATTAGCGCACGTTCGACACCGAACGATGGTTCGATGACATGGGGAACAAATTTTGTGTTCGTTCCTTTAATTGTGTAATCCATGTTACGGCCAGTGGCATTCTGGATGTTCATAAGATCGAAGTCCGTGCGGTACGCCAGGCCAAGCAGTTCTTCTTTGCCAATTGGGAAATCAAATTCAAAGTCGATAGTTCGCTTGCTATAGTGCGCGCGGTCTTTCTCGTCAACTTCTAATTCGTGCACATTTTCATCGGGGAGTCCAAGGGCCTGTGTCCATTTCCAGACTTGCTGACGCCAGTGTTCAAAGGCTTCTTCCCATTTAGCTGGATCAACAAAGTATTCAATTTCCATTTGTTCAAACTCACGCGAACGGAAAATAAAGTCGCGTGGACTAATCTCGTTACGAAAGGCCTTACCTTGTTGGGCAAGTCCAAAGGGCAGGTCAGGATAAAAGCTATCCATCACGTTCTTGTAGTTCGTAAAGATCCCTTGGGCAGTTTCAGGACGCAGGTAACTAATGCTACTTTCGTCGTCAATTGGACCAACTGTTGTCTTGAACATCATGTTGAATGTACGCACGTCAGACAGGTCGTTGCCGTTCGGACTTTTGACGCTGTTGTCCCTGATAAGTTTCGTTAACTCTTCGAGTGAGAGGCCTTCAACGGCAAAGCCAGCGTCTTTTAGCAAGTGGTCAGCACGGAAGCGTTGCTTTGTTTCGAGGTCTTCAACAAGTGGGTCGGTAAAGGTATCAACGTGGCCACTCGCCTTCCAGACTTTTTGATTCATCAAAATCGCTGCGTCGACACCGTGCATATCATCACGATCCTCAACAAACATTTTCCACCAAAGTTGCATGATATTTCGTTTCAATGTGACACCAAGAGGACCGAAGTCCCAGGTTCCGCTTAATCCACCGTAGACGTCTGATCCAGGGTAGATAAATCCTCGGCGTTTTGCCAAAGAAATGATCTGTTCCATTCGCTGATTTTGTTCACTCATATTAGTGCGTATTATAGCACAGTCGTCTCTGTCAGAAGATTGACTTTTAGCATGAAAATTGGTATAATATTCTCACGTTCTTTCCTGTACATTAACATTCCATCCAACCCCTACCCTACGGAGTCTCATGCAACCCAAAATTGCTAGTTTCGAAGCCTACATGCAACAGGGCGATGAAGCACTCGGACGTGGCGACATGTTCGATGATGCAGCCGTCGTCTTTGGCAGAGCGGCAATGGTCGCAAGTATCGACCGAAACGTTTTCAACGAGGCGCGAGCCTTTCAGATGATGTCGGTCGCGTACAGCCTTGATGGTCAGCCTGAAATGGCAGAGCGGTTCGCCGGCAAAGCCCTAGGGTTAGCCAAAGATGACGATGCACTCGCTGGGCGTATCCTGCGAGATGCTGGCATGGCACTCCTACGCCAAGCTATTCATCTGCCGGACTGCGAACAGCGAGACAAGCTGTTGACCGACGCCGACGAGAACTTCAGCACCAGCTACATGCTGTTGACACGGTTCCCAGACAACCCCCTCGAAGCCGCTGTAACACTCGGCTTCATGGGACGACACCGGTTGATCGTCGGTGAAAACAAAACTGCCCGCGAATACCTCATTGATGCAGACAAAGTACTGCGTGACGGACCTAACCGTGACTACGAACTTAACAACCTCATGTGGTTGTTGCGAGCGAAAGTTCCGTACTGGGAGCGTCGAGCATACCGCAAGGCGCGCATCATCCCGCTGATCGAAGAGACGGGGCAAACTCGCCGCCACGACGAGCTTCGGCTGATCGTGATCGGTGGTGATCGGTTGTATCGATTCGTCGAGCGCAACCGTTGGATTCAGGACTTGGTTCGCCAGCTCCGTGGAAAATAAGGAAATCGAGCACCATAACCCCGCCCTTCACATCGAACGGCGGGGTTTTCCTATTGCGAAACTACTACAGTGCGGCGTGTTCGCGGGCAACGTTCAAAATTGCCGGCAAGATTTCATCGACGCCACCAATTTGCGCCAAGACTTTTAATGACCGCGTCGAAATAAGGCGCAGCAACTTAATATGTTCGGCTGTTAGCTCGCCATTCGTCAGTTCTCGCAGTCCTTGCTCACCAACATCGTAACGGTAGGTTCGTTCGGCTGTTAACTTTTCGCCGTTGGTATCGATATTTAAATTCAACTGGTGCCCTAACAGCGACGCATGGCGCAAATAAAACCAGGTCTGCGTCAGCGCCAGCGGAATCGTCTTTGAATCCAGAGCCATAAAGATATCAGCTGTCATATCGAACCATTCTGGCTCATCGACGTTCTCGCTCGCCCGGGTGATTTGCTGAATGACAAAGTAGCCGAACTGCAATCGGTCATAATCTTCAATGATGTGTCGGTAGAAATGTACCAGTCGTGCCGACGTCAGGATCCCTAATTCACCCTTACCCTCGCCTAGGACCACGTCTGTGACCGCAAACAATTCGATTCCACCAGCGAGCTTACTTTTTTCCTTACGGACCCCCTTGGCCATGACACTGCGTCGACCCTCAGGTGTTAATAGCTGTAAGATTCGGTCAGCTTCACCGAAGTTTGTTCGACGTAAGACAATCGCCCGAGTGGTGATTGTCTTCACAGCAGCACACTCCGCACCGCGGCCGGCAGATCGTCTAATTGCATCGTCGACTTATCAACAATTCTACGAACACCATACGTTTTCAGGTCTTCTAATTTCAAACTATCCGCCATATTAGTACACAAAATAATCGGCACCGTATTAGTGTCGCCGTATGACTGCAGCTCGTGCAGTAACGCAAAAGCTGTACTACCAGTTAATAGGACGTCCAAGATAATCACATCCGGTTGCTTGTCATCGATGGCGATAATCGCCGACGGTGCGTGTGGCGACAGGGTGACTTCGTAGCCAGCGTCTTTTAGAACACCGACTTCTAATTCAGCCAGCCAAGGATCATCCTCCACTAGCAGGACATAAGTCATAAGAGACTCAGCTGCCTTGAAGCTTGTAGTTCAACATAGAAAGTTGCACCATCACGGTGACGAGTTGCCCCAATCGATCCCTGCATCGCCTCAGCGAATTGGCTGGCAATAAAGAGCCCCAGTCCACTACTTTGTGGTCGGGCATGAATCGTTTGCGGTGAATGTTTTAATTTCTTTTGCAATTGGCGCCACATATCACTCGAAAGCGCTGGGCCGTAATCACGAATACCAACCCGGACCATACCACTTTTGGTCAAAGCTTGAATCTGCATATGCACCGCCGTGCCTGGCTGGCTATAATGCAGCGCGTTGTCGCTAAAGTTCATAATAATGCGCCGCAGTAAATCGCGGTTAGCGACTAATAGTAATGGATGCGAGCGGTGCGTGACGGCTAATGATCGACCGTGGGCTTCAAATAGAGGGGCCAGCTCGTCGACAATGTCCCGACACAGTTGCTCCGGGTTAATCGGTTCAACCTCAAACAAGGCGTCTTCTAATCTCGCTGAACGCGTTAAATCGCTCGTGAGTCGTAACGCTCGCTCGCTGGTCAGCGTGATTTGCTGGATCAATCGTCGTTGATCGTCAGAGATATCACCCGATTCAAGTCGTAGTGCCAATTGGCGCATCAGGGCAAGTGGAGATTTTAGCTCGTGGGCAGCGGCAGTCAGTGAGGAGACTTCATGCTGGTGCATGTCGTTATCTTCCCCATTTACTCCCATAGTACCCTCGCGCTTTTGCATAGTTTTAGTGTAGCACCCAGCCAGACCCGCTGACAAAGATGAGCATGATCGAATTAGTAGTAATTAATACGACTTAAAGATTGAATGTCACGGTCGGAATGATCGCATCAAAGTCGCCCTTGAATGTGTCAGCATCCGTACGAAGTGTGACCGTCTTGTCACGTAGCTTAAAGATCACCGCAGAACCACGAATGTCTTTGCTGAATGCACCATCGAAACGTGTGCCGTCTTGGCCGTTAATCTTTACGGCGCTGGATTTTAGGTCACCTTTTTTCACAGCCGCTTGGTAGGTGTTAAGGGCACGGTCGTAATCTTGTGTGTCGATTGTGACGCGCAGGCCAAATTGCTGCGCAGCACTGACGGGTGGAACAGTGACGGGGTTTAAGTAGGCTTGGAAAGTTCCGGCAGCTGAGGCGTCTTTTTCAACATAGACACTCCATGTTTTCGGATATGAAAAACTCAGTGCGCCGTAATCTTCGGGACCAGCAAAGTCACGGTTTGGCTTTTTCTCTTCGGCTTGGAAATTTGCAGCATCTTTGTCGGCCTGGTTCTTTACTGCTGTAGTGACGGCAGCCGAAACTTTTGTGTCGACGTTATCTTTTTGATCAAAGTAATTAATCAGTGCCCAGGTCAAAAATCCACCTGCCGCGAGCGTCGTAACGATAAAAATAATTGCTGTAATAAGCCACGGGTTAACGCTACCCTGTTCTTTCAAGTGTCGATTCATATCGTCATTATACCTTATGCTTTTTTTGACTGTAAAGGATGGAATGCATAAAGATAATACGCTTCAAACTTTTCGTCGGCTTCGCGGTCCTTGAACGGACTCCCATAACACAGCAACTTCAGAGGTCGTTGCAACCGATCAGCCTCCCGTTGTAATAATTTTGTCAGTCTTTTTTCATCACGACTGACTGAAAATGCATAGACAAATGTCGTGTTCTCGGGCAACTTGGCGTACCAAAAGTTGGCCAGTACGACCTGGATACGTGGGTTTCTTCGCGATAAAATCCGTGAAAGTCCGGCCAAGAACGGATTAATCTCGTAGCCGACTGCTCTGGCACCGTACTTCGCAGCACTACGTAGCACTATCCCGTCCCCACTGCCAACATCAATCAATACATCCGTCTTGTTTAGTCCAAAATGATCAAAGGCTCGGCGAATGTATTTCTTTTGACTGGGGACATACGGTGCGCCAATAAATGCCACTGCACCGAAAAACACCACAATGATGCCGATGACCAGCCAGATCATCTAGTTCTCGCTATCGAACTTTTTCTTAACAATCTTGATATCGTTTTTGAGTTTGGTGAGGTCTTTTTCAATCGTATCAGCCAAAGCCTCAGCCTCTTTAAACTTATCAAGCGCCGTTTCTAGCTTGAATGATGAACCTTGGAACCACCCAACCAGTTCTGATAGGTCGGTTAATTTATCTTGAACTGATTTATTTTCGTTATTTGCTTGTGACATCTTTGACCTCCGTGGTAATAATCGTTTTGAATGTTTCAATCTCTAGCGTTGCCCCGACCGTTTGCTCACCCCGTAGCAGCGCGTAGCCTCGCTGCAGGACGTTTTCGGGGTTAAGTTGGGCAATTGCCACTCGCAGTACACCCAGGCGCTCAAACGTATCGTCAAGCTTTTGCTGGATACGCGTAAACGCCGCCTCCAGGTTGTCTTTGGTTTGCCGCGAATAGTTATCAATCGCCTGAGTCAGTAGATTCCCGACCGTATTCGCCTGCGCCCGGGCCGTGCGGATAATCTCATTGCGGTCTGGGACCAATATCTGCGCCGCGTTGGTCGGTGTGGCGGCCCGAACGTCCGACACCATGTCGGCTAGTGTATGATCGACTTCATGTCCGACACCAACGAGAGTTGGAATACGACTTTCGGCAATCGCACGCACCAATGGTTCGTCATTAAAGGTCGACAGGTCCTCCGCGCTTCCCCCACCGCGAATGATAATCAGCACTTCCGGCATTTCTTCCAGTGAGTTAAAGTAGCGGATCGCACGGATCATTTGATCGGGTGCCGGTGTGCCTTGAACCTGCGTATGTGCGACGTCGACTTGTAGCCCACCCCAACGTTCGTTAATGATTTTAATAAAGTCAGCATAGCCGGCGGATTCGGTACTCGCGATGACACCAACACGTTTTGGAACGCGTGGTAACAATCGTTTTCGCTCTTGGGCAAACAAGCCTTCTTTTTCAAGCTTGGCCTTCAATAGTTCGAAGCCTTTTTTGATCGAACCTTCGCCGACCGGTTTGACGGCCTTGATGTTAAGGGTAAAGAATCCCTTGTCGTTGAGTTTCGGCTGGGCGACAACAACAACTTTCATACCATTCTCTAAAGGTGTCCGTAGTTGATAGACGCTGGCGAAACAACTCACCAGCGCGCGGTCGTCCTTTAACTTAAAGCTAATCCATTTATGCTGGATAACCTTAAATTCCGCCACTTCCCCTTCGACTTGCACGACTGGGTAGGCGTATTCAAGCGTCTGGTTCGTGAGGTCAACGAAATCACTTACTGAGAGGAGTACTGCGTCCATATTTGTTCACCGTTAGTTGATAAAGAATGTAGCCAAACAGAATTGTCCCCAGGACTAATGTGACACGTGCCAGCAATGTTCCGGCAATTGCCACGTCCGCTGGCACACCACTCGATGCCAGGAAGCTAATCATGATCGCTTCGTAGACACCAGCACCACCAGGGGTGACCGAAATCGCACTCGCGATGGATGACAAGCCGAAAGCAACGAACAAAATAGCTGGGCTGACCGCGTATCCAAGTGACCAGAATGCGATCCAAATTAGCGCGACGTCAGCCATATTTGCGAGGACCGCCCAGATAAATGGCTTGACCAAGATACGCTTGTCGCGGCGGATCTCAACGTAATCTTGGTGCAACTCACCGAAGAATTCAGAGATAATAGTTGGCTTCAAAATATTTACCTTGCGACCACGCGTCACTTTCCGCACGACGTTGTTTACGAGGTTTGTCAGCCACTGCGAGAATTTCTCGAGGCGTCGTTTGCTGCCGATAATATAAATCATCAGGACAGTTGCGCCTATACAGGCAACAACCAGTAACGAACACAAGACGATAATCAGTCGATCAATTCGGTGGTCAATGACCAGGAAAATAACCGCAATCACCAGTAGGATCAAGAAACTAATAAATGTTAAGGCAAAGCGAATGATCTGCGACATGGTCGATCGTCCAGCGCGAACTCCGTGACGTCCTAGTACCCACCCAAGGTATGAGAAGCCGGCCGCTCCCCCACTTGGGAGGATGTGATTGACGAAGTTCAGTTCCAACGAGATACGCGCCATGCCCCAGCGGGTCATGTCTTTGACATCACCCTTTGATCGCAGGTAGGAAAAGATCATCCCACCGGTCGCGTAGTAGCTAAATAGCTGGACCGGGATCAGTAATGCAAGGATCCAAAGATTTACTTGATCAAGTAATCCCCAGGCTTTAACGATCTCTGGCCAAGCGACAATGACCACCGCCGTTAGCAATACTAACGTGATAATCGTTAACCAACCCCGGAAAGATAGCTTCAATGAAGGTTTTGCCATATGCCATTCATTATAGCATCAGGTATACTAATAGACATGCACATCTCAATCCTTGGTCGCCAACCCGCTATTTCGATCGCCGAACTCGAAAGAGTTTACGGTGACGTTAGCTGGTTCTCTGACATTAGCGCCCTCGTTCAAACTCCGGCCGACGCCGACTATATCGACATCCAACGCCTCGGTGGCAGCCAAAAAGCTGGCCGCGTTGTTCTGCAAGTCCCTGGCCGCGACTGGCGCGCAGCGTCCCTCAAAATCGTCCAGCACTACAGCCAAGCCTGGGCTCGCCGCGAAGGCAAAGTCACCCTTGGTATTAGCGCCTACGGATTTACCGAAGGCCCACGCGACATCCAAAAAACCGGCTTAGTCCTGAAAAGTAAGCTGAAATCATCTGGCACCAGCCTTCGATTGGTCCCGAATCAAGAATCTGCCCTTTCAACTGCAACCTCACACCACAACAAACTTGGTTTAGCTGATAACAAAGTCGAACTGATCGTTGTTCGCGGCAGCTCTGGCATCATCGTTGCCGAAAGCACCGGTTCACAAAATATTACGGCTTTAGCCGCTCGTGACCAAGGCCGTCCAAAGCGCGATGCCTTCGTTGGGATGCTTCCACCAAAGCTGGCCCAGATCATGATTAACCTCGCCGGACCCCTGAACGTTGATCCTTCTTCGGAACTAACACAACCACGCATCCTCGACCCATTCGTTGGCACCGGCGTCATCCTGCAAGAAGCAGCCCTGATGAACTATGCCGTCTACGGCACCGACCTAGCTGAAAAAATGGTCCGCTTTACTGGTGATAATCTCAAATGGCTCGAACAAAAAGAAGAAAAGAAAATCAACTATTTCCTCGCTGAAGGTGACGCTATGGAAACAACCTGGGAACAGCCAATCAGTGCTGTCGTCGCCGAAGGCTACCTTGGCCAACCATTTAGCGCCCCACCATCGAATAGTAAGTTAGTTGAAGTCCGCGGCAACACCAACCACATCCTGAGCTCGTTCCTGACTAATCTCGCAAAGCAGATCAAGCCCGGTACACCCGTTGTCCTCGCCGTTCCTGCCTGGAAAGACACCGAAGGTCACTTTACGCACCTACCACTCCTCACAAAAGTTGAAGAACTTGGCTACAGTTATGTCCAACTCCGTAATGTTCGTCCCGACCAGCTACTATACTTCCGCCCCGACCAAGTCGTTGCGCGTGAAATCCTTGTCTTAGTCAAAAACTAACAAGAACAACTCATCCCCAGCCACAATTCAGGTAACTTTTACGACAGCCTAATCCAGATATTGGGTATATACTATGTCCAATATGTTGCAGCCATCGCCGGAGTACCAACGCAGCCTTGATAACGGATCGGTCGACCCTGTTGAAATGATGCCTATGTCTCCGCTCGACCCAATCGAAACGAAAGCAAGTTTCTTGGAATTCAGACGTGCCGACGCCATTCGTCGCACCATGGCCACCGTCGCGGGAGTTGCCTTCATCGGCGCTAACGTTGGTTTGTACGCCGCTGATGTTCATGCTAATCAAGAAATTCAGGCAAGTGCGCGCGTAGAAGTAAACATCCTGAGCCAGGCACTCGATCCAATCAACGACGACAATGCCCTTGTATCGATCGACGGCTTTGGTATGCGTGACGGCGAAATGCTCGCATCGTCGCTTGGCATTGGTGTTCGATCGATTCTCGATGGTCAAATCTGGCAAGTGAACTACAACGACGCCAGCCTTGAGCCATTAGCAATCGCCGAAGAAATAGTCGAGACGGCAACAGAAGAAGGCGTCGACACAATTTCACTAGTTGCCAACAGCGCCGGCGGTGGCATTGCAATGCAAACCCAAGAACGAATTCATGAAATCTCCGACCTAACCGTTGAAGCGGTCTTTTTGAATGCCTCACCCGATGGTGTAAAGACCCTGCGTCCTGCGAGACGAGAAGAAGTCGCATTAGTGGAACAATACGCCTGGATCCCTGGCGTGACCTACTCTACCCCGCTGCGTGCAATCGGCGAGATCGCCTTCCAAGCCGATCGTTATAGCTCGGGCGATCCAGCGACGCGTTTTAATAATTTTGTTAGAACGGCCGAGCAAGTCAGTGACGCACTGCACAATAACAAGCTTCCCGGAACCTGGTTGATGATTGACCAGATGCTGGCAATCGAAAACGCCAATATCAAGACTCGGGTCCAAAACCTTAACGAGCTTCCCGAAGAAACAATGCGCCCAACCATCATCTACCTCAGTGCAAAAAAAGATTACATGGTCAACAACGAATTAGCCGTTAAAAATATCGAAAGCTACACGAACAAGTATGGCGTTCCTTTTTTGACCTACGATATCCCCGGGGCAATCCACTCTCGACCCGACCTTTCGAAGGATGAATACGTCGCAGTCCTCGCAAGTGCTAAAGAAGACATTCTCGAAAGCATTGACGCACAACGCGCCCTTGCAAAGTACAACCAAACCCTGAAACTCGAACTGCTGGCCGAAGAGCTTGCCGAACACACCGATCCCAACGACCAAATCGGCATCCCTAATCCACAACAGCTATCCGACTTCGACGGGCCGTCAGTCGATACTGTCGTCGACACACCTCACTAGGTATGTAATTAAGGCCGAGCCGTCGCCTCGGCCTGGTCACGCAACATTTCACTGCGTGCCTGCTCCTGGATAGCAAGGAATGCCATCACTGCCAGCGATAGCAGTAGCAATAGTACACCGACATAGCCGGCGATTTCGCGGATTCGATCCCATCGTTGGTGATGCTGCATTGATTCTCCCCTATTTAATTTGCTATGCCTCATTGTAACCAGCAAAAATTAACTTCTTATTAACAAATACCAGGTGGGAGAAAGACTATTCGTAGACCGAAATAGCCAAGTTTGGATTCAGCACAACTGCCACATATTTATTCTGTGGGACATCAGCAAAACTCGGTTCAACCTTTTTCAGACCAGAACCAGCCGGGATATCACGACGCGGCACAAGACTGCGAATAATCGTCGCTTGTTTTAATACCATCAATGGGACAATTTCATATTTGCCGATACTCGATTCAATCCACGCGTCACCACTCTTACCTTCGACGCGTTGGCGCAATTGACTCGCTGACTCGATCACCGGAATACGTGTCATTTCAATATGCATAAATTCGCCCTCGAGTGTTTCGTGCGGCGCCAATAATTCGATTTTTCGCTCGTCAGAAGTATCATCGTCACCGTACACAATATATGTTGTATCAATACCGTGCAACGTAATATCATCGCCCCTTACCAACTCGTCTTGTGCTTGCATCAGACCTTCAGTACCGTACGTATAGTTATTCAGTGCGGCAGTCACCCGCAGCGGATCATCCATATCAACCGGCCCAAAGCTATCTTTGCGCTCGGCAACCGTTGCCAGTACCGCGTCGCGCACAGCATTAATGCTGCGGGTTCGTTGAATATCGTTATCGAGTTCAGCCTCAACCATCATCGCCTCAAAGGTAGCCTTTTCGTCTTGGTCTATATCGTGCTTCACGATCTGCGTAAGGATATGTCGATACCCCATCAGCATATAGCGCTGTTTGTCGCTAAAGCCGTAGATCTCGGTTGCCCACTTTCGCACCATGGTATCCAGCGGCATATCTTCCTCGTCCTCGACGTCCCACTCAGCGTTCAATACAATGTCATCAGCTGCGCGTTGCATCTGTTCGGGCGTCCACATATCACCACGGTAACGCTCTGTGTAGTCGTGCATGCCGTCAGCAAATAGCAAGGCGGCTTGTTCTGGCCAGTCTTCATCATAATGTCGTGCGGTCACGTCATAAGCCAGTAGTGCCCCTTCGTAAAAAGCGTCGGTCACATCCTTCACTTCATCGGGAAATTCAGCCGTATCACTGGTGTGCGCCACAAAGTCTGCCACCCGTCGTAGCACCATTATTGCTGGGATACTGCGAGGCTCGGCCTCATAACGATCACGGATTGTCGCAATATACGCCCAAGCCGCCCCAACATCCAGTCGAGCCAGTTCCATTTCCGTCACAAAGGCGATTTGATCAGATCGTGCCTCTGAATCGTCAGCAAATTCGTTATATTCAGAAGCGTTCATCCGAATATTATGCTATATATCATCCATTTTGGCAACAAAAATCATCGTTCTCAATAAATCCCACCCCTTACCCCTTGACTATTACCTCCGGATCTATTAGAATTGAACAGATTGAATGAGCCATTTCCGAGAAGATCTGGCCATAAGGAGAAAATAATATATGTCACACGTAAAAGCTGGTGGTTCAAGTAAAAATAACCGCAACAATGCCGGACGCCGTCTTGGTGTCAAACGCTTTGGTGGCCAAGTAGTGAACACGGGCGAAGTTATCGTCCGTCAAACTGGAAGCACTAAAGTTGCCGGTCCCGGTACATTTATCAGCCGGAACTTCACCATCCACGCAGCAATCGATGGCGTTGTTACTTTTTCAAAGATTAAAAAGACTCGTTTCACCGGCAAAACTGCTGTGCGAACACAAGTCCACGTTGTCCCTAAGGCAACCGTTTAATCTACTTCGGACTCACCTCCAGACAAATAACCTCCCGTTTGACCGGGAGGTTATTTTTATAAGTACTCTATCTTTACGCGCGTTCGTATAACGATGCGTACGTGTCTTTAATCTGTCGAGCGGCTGGCGTCATGTTTTTTAGAGCTTGTCCCATGTATTGACCCTGCAGGGTTGATTGTTCACCGTCACCACTTTTTTGTGCTTCGCGCTTCGCAATCTTGGCATCGGCGTAACTGCGTAGTTCAAGGCGATCGTCCTGACTTAGGCTTTCGGTCAGCTCGATAAGCTGTGTCTCGTAGCTTTTAGGCGCCTCAGGAGCGGCTTCACCCGACATCTTGGCCGCAAGGTCAGGAATAACTGGTGGCTGCTCTGCCATCATCTGTTCAAGGCCAGGGATAACCGGAACGGGCTTGTCAAAGTTAGGGACGCCAGTAATAATTGGTGGGTTTGACTCCATAGCGGCTTTTTCACGAGCGGCTTCACGGAGCGCGTTAATTTCGCCCTTTTTAAATGAGACAGCATTTTCGTTGACGTGGCTTGGGTTCTCGATACCAAATGCATCAAGTCCGACATCACCGAGCTTTTCAACAACAGGGCTTACTTCCCGCTCGGCCTGTTCAACTGTTGGGTGTGCTGCTTCGTAGTCAGCAGCAAGCGCTGCTTGAACTTCGTCGGATAGTCCTTTTTCGGAAACGGCCTTTGTACCGTAGATGTATTTCTCACCGGTTTCAGGGTCTACCTTGAGGATATATACCTCTGTTTGGCCCTTATCGTTCTTGGCAGAACCTTCCGGAATATGCACGATCGACACTTCGCCATCAGAGCGGCGGACGAGTGCGGTTGGCGACGCTTCGAGTTCGGCGACAGTGGGTTCCTGTGGCTCGCTGAGTTCACCTAGTTCGTTTGCTTCGATGTTGTGTGGAAGTTGTTCAGACATATATTTGTTTTTAATAACCTTTTATAAAACTATAGCATAAGCTTGATAAAAAAGCAACCCCGTGTTGGAGTTGCAGTTATAGAGACGTGTTGATCTGATTAGTGTCTGACTTCACCGGTCCAGCCAACGACGTGGCTGGGATCAGCTGGCATCGCTGTCGGGATAACCCCGCGGTCAAACTTACCACCGAAACCATTCTCTGTTTGCACAGGAGCTGTCTCAGCAGGTACTGCCGTATATCCAGGAGCTTCTCTGATAATACGCTTGGCAGCTTCAGCCGCGCTGTCGGTAAGTGCCTGGGCTGCTTCAGCACGGGCTTCCTCGACTGATGTCTGGATTGATTCAGGCACGGTGATCATTTCAACTGGTGCTGATGGAATCACGTAGACCGATTCGGCGCTAACGGGCACCTCTGAAATAATTGGTGCAGCTGATTCTGGTGAAGATTCTGGACTCATAATAGCAAGTGTTCCCTGTTAAAGGTTAGTTCTGAGGTTTTTCGTCGAGCATGCCAAGGTGGAATTTGACGCGTTCGATGACGTCGCCAATGACAACTTGTGACTTCACGAGGTAATCGTTCACACCAAGCGCTTCGGCGCGTTCTTTGTCTTTTGGCTGACTAAGGGCAGTCAACATGATGACGCGTATGTCAGCGATCTCAGGGGTGTTACGAAGGATGTCGAGGACATCAAACCCACTGATCTTTGGCATCATCGCATCGAGAAGGATAAGGTCAGGTTTGAATTCCATAGCAGCAGACAATGCGTCTTCGCCGTTGTAGACACCTTTTGTGTCGAAGCCTTCGATATCGAGGCGAGATTTGTAAACTGAGGCCAGTGCTTCGTCATCTTCGACGAGGAGGATCTTTTTCTTGTTTTCCATATTGCTTCAATTGTACTACAGGGAGAAGTAAAAGCACAAGCGAAGTGCTTGTGCTCTCAACTGCTTACTTTAGTAGTTCCTTTGCAGCGTCAAGTTGGGGGTCACGATTGGCGTTGATATCCTCAACAGTGAGGGCCGCTTCTTTATCAACCGCGATGCCTTGTTTTGAGATATTGTTACCTTTTGGTGTGTACCATTTGGCGACAGTCACTTTTAGTTCTGCCCCGCCAGGAAGTTCGATCAATTTCTGAACACTCCCCTTACCGAAAGTCTTTTCACCGACTAATTTAGCGGCACCATGGTCTTGCAATGCGCCGGCAACGATTTCGCTGGCACTAGCGCTACTTGAGTTAACCAGGACGGCGGTTGGGATGCCGTTAAGGATTGGACTCGTGCCCGTCTTGAGCTCGTCAACGACCTTGCCGTTCGTACGCTCGCTGACAACGACCTTGTTATCTAACCAGAGGCTGGCGACGTCCTGTGCAGCCGTAATATAGCCACCGCCGTTACCGCGAAGGTCAAGGATGACCGACTTGACGTTCTGAGATTTGAAACTTTGGGCAGCTGCACGTGCCAATTGGCCCGTTTGGTCATCAAAGCGGGTGATCGTCATGATACCGACGCCATCAACGACGCTACTGTAGACACTTGGGTTGGTCACTTCAGCGCGAGTAATCGTAAATTCTTTGACTTCGGTGCCACGCAGGACAGTTAACTTCACGGTCGTCCCCGTTTCACCGCGGATGCGAGTGGTAGCGTCTTGGACTGTCCAGGTTGCAGGGACTTCTTCGTCGTTAATCTTGACGATGACGTCACCGGCCACGATGCCAGCTTTTTCGGCTGGGTTGTCTTTTAGGACACGGACGGCAGTGATCTTTTCACTACGTAGACTCAATTCAACACCGATTCCCCCACCGATAGTCCCAGATAGGTCGTTACTGAATTGTTCTGATTCGGTTTTATTAAAGAAGACAGTGTATTCGTCACCCAGTGCTTCAACCAGGCCACGGTTGGCACCTTCAACTAATTTAGTCTGATCGATGTCGCCGTCGAAGTTGGCTTGGAGTTGCTTGTAGGTTGTTTGCAGGCTTGAGAGGTCGAGTGTGCCACTTGCTGCCTTAAATCCGAAGACCGGCGCGACTGTGGCGAGAATCTGTGAGTGGAAGGATCCTGCGATGTAGCCGAGGCCCAACACGAAAATAAAGGCCAGTGTCATAACGCTGCCGGGAACAGGACGTTTCTCGAACGCACCCCTTGAATGTTTAGTATGATCGGCCATGTATAACTCCCCCTCTTGGTAGTATGTTTCTCGCCACTAATTGCGGCGATTGCTGAATATAATTATAGCGTATCCAGATTGAGGATACGCTATAAAAGTTATGGTTTGCTTAAAAAGTTAATTACTTTTTAGTTAAGGCTTGGCATACTGGTTAAAGAAGCTAGCAGACAACCACATTTCGCTGTACATGCCGTAACCCTGACCGTAGTCATAGTTGTACTGAGAGACGAGGATCTTGTTACCATCGACGGCTTCGACGTAGGCAGTGTGCCCTGGGTTACCCCAGAGTGATCCGACCGAACCAGCTTGTGGCGTACCGCCAAGGTTTGTCCAGCCGTGACGGCTGACGAGTGTCTGGGCAGTTTGACCACCGTTACCGAGGTTGTTGTAGTAGACGCCAGTCGCTTTCGCAACGCGATATGCAACGAAGCTCACACATTGGCGGCACCCGTAGCCGTGACCATCGCCACCGTTACCATCTGAACCCATGGTCGACATGTAGCCTTGCATGCGACAGTTTGAGTTGTCCCAAGGATAGCCGGCCAGTGAACCACCGTCTACTAGTGAGTAGCCCCCGGTTGCGTTCGAACGAGCACGAATGGCAGCTTGAGCAGCTTTCGCTGAAGCAATCTGCGCGCTACTACTCTTGATAAGGTTCTGGTAATTGTTCTCGTCGTTTTGTGTCTGAGCTAACAGGCTACTTTGTTCAGCTTCTTTGGCAGCAAGTGTGTCACGAGCGCTTTTTTGGTCCGTGAGTACTTTATCAACTTCGACTTTTTGGGTATCGAGTTGTGTCTTAAGAGTTTTCACTTTTTTGATAGTGCCACTAAGTTGCTCTTTGACAGAGTTACGGAATTCTTGACGGTTCATGAAGTCACCAATGTTGGTGCTACTTGCGAGCATTTCAAGTGGTGAAATATCGTTATCGACGTAGAGGTCGGCAATGGTGCTACCAAGTGCGTCTTGGTTTTCTTTAATTTCTTTTTCGGTTTGAGCGATATCAATGACCAATTTGTCATATTTTGCTTGGTTCAGGTCGATTTGAGACTGCAACGCATTCTTTTCGTTTTGGATCTGCGCAACGGCGTTCTGTAGTGTGGCCGCTTCGCCGTTCAGGCGGTCAGCTTCGGTTTGAAAGCGAGCCATGTCACGGGTTAATGACGAGATTTTGTCATCAAACTCGTCAGCCGAGACACGTGGTGCCAGAGGTAAGACGGAAAAAACCATCAATCCGGCGATAACAACAAGAGAGATACCCTTGAAACGCGCGGATAGCTTAGACTTTGAGACTGGTGTGGTGGTGCGCAGTTTCATAACTTGTTTAACTTTATCATAAGCGGTATGGTTCGTCAAGGTTGTGTCCTCCCCTGTTTTGTTGATATTTGTATTAATTTTTGTTATTTATTTTGGTTAAAAATGTCTCAATAATGAATCGTTATAATTTTAAGTATCGGCGGGTGGCCATTAATGACGAGACGACGCCGATCAGTGCACCGACAGCGATCATACCTAGCAAGTAGAATCCGGCAAAGTAGGTCATCATTTCAACGGTTGGCTGAACATTCACCCCGACTTCAACCAGTGATGGCTCGACAAAGTAGAGCGCTGCGTAACCGAGGCCGCTGGCGATCAGTGCTGCGAAGAATCCGTACACAACCGCTTCAACCAAGAATGGCCCACGGATGAATGACTTCTCTGCCCCGATGAGCTTCATCATCTGGATCTCTTCACGGCGGTTAAAGATAGCCATGCGGATGGTGTTAAAGATAATCAACATCGACATTGCCACAAAGACTGCACTGGCACCGATACCGACCTTCTGCGCAAAGTCGACAGCGTCAGTAATCTTTTTCAAGCTGTCTTTACGCTCACCGGCAAATGACGGCTTGCGGGCAGGGTCTGAATTTGTTTTGACAAGTTCATTTGTTTCGACGAACTTGCGCAGTTGTTCAGTATCATTAATATCGGTCAGTTTAACACTAAGAGTCCATGGCAGTTTATTCGTCGCAACAGTGACGGCATCGAGGGTATCAGCGCTTGATTTATTGTCTTGAATGAACTTTTCACGGGCGTTCTCCGGTGTCTCAACAGCAACTAGTGTAACGGTTGAAAGCTTGCGCATGTCTTCAGCGATCTTTTCGGCGTCCTCTGGCTTGGTTTCGGTTGCCAGGTAGACAGACATATTGACGTTGTCACGAATCTGACCGGTTGTATCAACCAGAATATTGCGGGCCGTAAAGCTAGCAAAAATAATCAGCAATGTAATGGTCATGACGGCAGTTGCCGCGACAGTTAGCCAGGCGTTACGCGTAAAGTTATTAACGCCGTAGCGCAGCATTCGCAGGAATGTTACCCACTGACGACGGTGGCGCTTTTGCTGGGCGTAGCTTTTTGAATCTAGTTTCTTTTTGTTTGCCATGATTACTGTCTGTAACTTCCTTCGGCTTGGTCACCGGTAATTTTGCCGCCTTCGATTGTGATGACGCGGCGTTTGAGCTTGTTTACGATCTCGGCGTTGTGTGTTGTTAATAGGACGGTTGTACCGTACTTGTTAATCTTTTCAAGCAATCGAACGATATCCCAGCCGTGTTTCGGGTCGAGGTTACCAGTTGGCTCGTCAGCGATAAGGATTTTTGGTTGACGCACAACGGCACGGGCAATCGCAACGCGTTGACGTTCACCACCAGATAGCTGGCTGGGGAAATTCTTTTCTTTACCAGAAAGTCCAACGAGGTCGATAACCTTTGGCACGGTGTTTTTAATTTCACGACCAGTCATACCGGCGATTTCGAGGGCGAAAGCAATATTTTCAAAGACGGTGCGCTGAGGCAACAATTTAAAATCCTGGAAGACAACACCGATTTTACGGCGCAGCATTGGGATTTGGCTATCCTTCAACGTGTCGTAATCGATACCACCTACAACGATCTTCCCGCTGGTTGGCTTCTCTTCACGAGTCAAAAGTTTTAATAGAGTTGATTTACCTGCTCCAGATGAACCGACAATAATCACGAACTCGCGTGGTTCGATAAATAGACTCAGCCGACTTAACGCCGGTGCTGTATCTTTACCGTATGTCTTGGTTACCCTATCTAACAGAATCATATACTTGTCCTAGTATAGCATAAACACTACCCCCAGCTAGGGGTATATCAACAGATACGAAGTACAAATGTGAGTTGCCAAGGAGGCCCACACCTTTTCAGGTAGGGCCTCCTTGGAGGAACTCTGTTCTAGCGCGATCCAACCAGCGGCATGTTCGGGTTCTTGGCGACCTCTTCGAGTCGCTTGGGATCGATGTTCAGCTCCTTCAGGACGTGCAACAACATGGCGTCGCGCGTCCTGATCAGGCCGAGCAGAATGTCGAATCGCTTGGTGTGCTCTTTGGCGCCCAGTGCTCCGGAGAGCTTGAGGGCGCGCAGCACACTGCGGGTGAAACGAATACCTCCGGACAGCTGCTGCTCGTGAACGACACTGGTCGTTGAACGAACGGCGATGCCCTTGATGGCATCGCTAACCTGGCTACGACCGACGTCGAAGTGCTGGCGCATGATGCGCGCAACACTCGACTCCAGTTCGTGGCCCGGCGAGTACATCAGACCGAAGAGCACGTCTTCGGCGCCGATGTACGACCGTCCGAAACGGGCGGCGTTGTCGTGCGCTGCTTTGAGTGCTACATCAACCTCACGGCTGACGTTTTCGAGCTGTACGGTAATCATGGTGTCTCCAATAGGCGTGGATGGATGGTAAGAACGAGAGTTCTTCGGGGTCCGTGTGGACCTCGTATCTATAGATATAGCTGTTAATGTTCACCAGGAATACGATTTGTAGCCACTTCCCTGTTTTCAGGTATATATTATATCATACTTAAGCTAAATTATCAATAGCCTCAACCTAGCATAGCTCAGCTGGTCACGATTAATTCAGTGTCGGAGACTCAAGATAGGCCGTCATGAACGGATCGAGGTCGCCGTCGAGGACACCTTGGGCGTTATTGGTCTCGTGCTTGGTGCGAGTATCTTTGACAAGTGTGTAGGGGTGTAGGACATAATTACGGATCTGGCTACCGAAGTTAGCCGACTCCCCTGCCTGTAGTTCCGAGATCGAGCTGGTGTGTTGGTCTAGTTGCATCTTGGCGAGTTTTGAACGAAGAATCTTCATAGCCGTCTCTTTGTTCTGTAATTGTGAGCGTTCATTCTGAATCGAGACAACAATTCCAGTCGCAAGGTGCGTCACGCGAACAGCACTATCAGTTGTGTTGACCGATTGGCCACCCTTCCCACCGGCGCGGTAGACATCAATCTTGAGGTCCTTGTCATCAATCACTAGTTCTTCGGGCGCATCAATTTGGGGCAAGATTTCAACCAAAGCGAAGCTCGTTTGGCGCAAATTATCACTGTTAAACGGACTCAGGCGCACTAAACGATGAACACCGTTTTCACTGCGTAACTTGCCATACGCGAATGGCCCGGTTACTTCGATGACACTTGATTTAAGCCCGGCTTCTTCACCGGTAGAACGCTCGATGATCCGGGCTGACATGCCAGATTTTTCAGCCCAACGTAGGTACATACGTTCAACCATTTCGGTCCAATCTTGCGCATCGGTGCCGCCAGCGCCAGCTGACAAGCGAATAATTGCATTGTGATCGTCGTACTCGCCATCGAATAGCAGGTCTTTGCGTAGCTGTGCGAATTCGTGTTCCAGGGCGATAATCTGTCCTTCAAACTCACCCAGTAGGCTGTCGTCATCTAGGTCCATCAGCTCGACCATGTCGTTCGTTTGGGCCTCAAGCGTCACCCACGGGTCAACCATGCCACGGATCGCAGCGAGTTGCTTGCTTTTTGCCTGGGCGTCACTGGGGTTATTCCAGATTTCAGGTGTCGACATCAACGCGTCGAGGCGATCGATTTCAGCCTGCTTACCGTCGATATCCAGTCGTAGCAAAGCAGCTTCGACTTGCGGCTGCAGATCATGGAGGCGTTTTATCAGGGGTTGCATAGTCTTATTGTACCAGTTAGCTCACCAGGCGGGCCCAGTCCTGAGCCGGATATGGTGCTTTGTAATCAAAGCTAGCGGTCGGTACCGCAAAGCTAACGGGCTGGTAACCACCCTTTTCTTGTGCCAGGTGATATGCAAAGCGCAGTTCATCGATTTCGCCGACGCATTCGAATGGCTTCATGACACCGTCAAATCCAAGCAAGCCTTTGAACGTTTCTTGTAACGATGGTTTAGCGAATAGATCTTGACCGCCAAATAATTCCTTTAAGTCTTCAGCTGCGACAAAAGGCGCAAATAGAATAAACGAGTTGGCGCACTTTGGGCAATCACCACACCACTGCAGGTGCGAGTTATCAGCGCCCTGGGTGTAGTTGGCGCGGTTACACGAGCTAAAGCTGTGACCATACTTCGCCCAAGCGTTGCGGACGAATAGTTCAGCGACACGCAGTTCGCTCATATCACGGAGTGGTGAACCAATGCGTAGGTTGGGCGAGATATAAGTATCAACGTAGTGCGCGAATAATTGCTCAGCTTCCCAAGTTTTTGACCACTGGTGCGTGACGGGCATATCACCGATTGTAGCGTGTGGCTCTTCGCCTTCATGGGCAATCGAAACGAGGACTTTGTTTTTACCCAACAGAATAGCTTGGATCAGGGCGATAGTTTGAACGATATATGTGACGGGCACGTGGCCATTCTTACCACCGTCAATTGCGGCTTGGGTTAAGCCGGCTTTATCAATGTATCGCAGCGTCGTGTGCAAGGGCGCACCCAGTTCATCAAGCACCGCTGGGTGATGTTCGCTCGAACTCAAATACCAAGGAGTAAATTTGCGTTCGGCCGATTGCAACAGGCTGGCCACCAGCAGCGAATCCTTACCACCACTTTGTAGTACCAGCATGCCATCGCCGGTGTAATGAATTGGGTCGGGCTCTTCATCGGTAGTAGCAACAAAAAATGGCAGGTCTTCGCGGGTCAGGTCATTTTCGAAAGCAAACTGACTTAGTCCCTCGCCATATACCTTATTCAAGAATTCGGCTTGTTGGGCATCAATCTGGTGATACTTGAACGTGACATTAGGGGTTGGGAACGTTTTAAGATAAGAGGTACCAATGACCGCAAAAGCAAGGAATAAAGCCCGGTCAAGCACAGCAATATCGTAGTCGTCTTCTGGTGGTTGGAATTGAATCACTTCTTCGAAAGACTGCCCTTCCTTGAAACTATACTTGAATACTGCTCGGCCAGATTTGCCATCAAAACTATAGGACTCGAATATAAAATCTTTTACAAAATTGTTTGTTTCTTCGTTCATTACAATCCTTTCACGATCGTGCGGAATTGATCACCGCGGTCATAGAAATCTTTAAACATGTCAAAGCTGGCGCAGGCCGGGCTAAGTATAACTACGTCACCGGGTTGCGCGTGAGCACGAGCATACGTCACAATCTCGGGCATCGTCCGCGCATCAAGTTGTGTCAGCACTGCAGTGATCCCTGCATCCGACAAGATAGCGTGTAGCTTGGCTCGGATCTCACCGATCAGGATGATTTCTTTTACATTAGCATGCGCTTTGATAGTTGCAGCTAGCTCACCAAAGTCCGCACCCTTGTCTACCCCACCTAAAACGATGATTTCTGGCTGAGTAAAAGAGTTGATCGCTGCAACGGATGCAGACGGGGCTGACGAAAAGCTATCATTGTAGTATTCGACGCCGTCCAGCTCACGAACGAACTCAATGCGGTGCGGCAACCCTTTAAAATTACGCATGCCTTCGGCAATAGCGTCATCACCAATCCCTAACTGTTGTGCTGCTGTCATCGCCGCACAGGCGTTTTCGATGTTGTGTTGACCAGGAACTTGCATGACATCAGCTGAACAAATAATGTGTTCTTGGTTATAGAAGTCCCCATCACGTTCGTAGACTCCCCCATCAAGAGAAATGCCGTAACGAATCATTGGAGCGACGGTATTTGAGAACGCGATTAGCCGCGCATAGTCGTTACCTGGGTGATAAATACACACATCGCCTTCTGTTTGGTAACGACGGATACCTCCTTTGGCGTTGACGTAATCTTCCATATCATCATGGACATTTAGGTGGTCTGGTTCAATTGGTAGCACCACTGCGACGTGTGGTGAGCGCTCGATATCCCATAGCTGGAAGCTCGACATCTCGTATACCACGACATCTTCTGCCTTGATCTGATCAAGTGCTTCAAGTGCAGCCGTGCCAATATTACCAACTAACCAAGTTGTTTTACCGGCAGCTTCGAGGATCGATTTGATCATCGATGAGGTCGTTCCTTTGCCCTTCGTCCCAGTCACACCGATAATCGGTGCTGGTGACTTGGCAAAGAACTCATTCGTTGCCGACCAGATCTTGCCGTCAGTCGTAATTTTGCGTGGTGCCAGACCGGCTGTACGTACAACCATGTCAAAGCCGTTCAGCTTTTCAAAGGCGCCAGTACCAAGAATCGTTTTTGCGCCCGCCGGTAGCGGGTACTTCGGCGTATCAGACTCGTCAACGATAGTCAGCTCATTACCTGGCTGTGATAGCCAGTAGTTGTAATTCGCTTCCCCCTCGACTCCGTAGCCCGCGATTGCAATCTTCATAACTGTATTTTACTCCGATTTAAAGAGTTTGGTCACCTTTTCGCTCAGGCCGACAATTTCTTCGGTGTCACCGCTACTCACAGCAGCCAGGACCCAGGTATTCGCATCAACGAAGCTCTGGGTGGTGGCCATGATCTTTTCACGGGTAACGCGACGAATCAGGTCAGGCACTTTCGTGTAATCTTTGATAAAGTCATCAGCAAAGTAGCGGTTGGTATAAAAGCCACTGATCTGGGAGACAGTCTGGGCGCCCATTTGGTAACGGCCGAGCCCAAATGATTTTGCAGCGTCGATCTCAGCGTCGGTAATCTTGCCATCCAGGACATCCTGAATTTCCTTGGCGATAATTTCGAATAGTTCAGGGGCAGTATCGTGGTTAACTTGTCCAGAGATGTCCCAAGCGCTGTCATAGAATCCGGCGCCGGTGTATGAACCAACGCTGTACGCGAGGCCCTTAGATCGCGCCTTACCAAAGATACGAGAGTGGGTTGTGCCAGTCAGGATGTGGTTCAAGTTGTGCATAGCATCAAGCTCTTCGTCGTCGAGTTCACGTGGCACACTCAGTGTCAGCCCGAAGGTTAGGTTAGTGGCGTCTTTACGACGGATAACAGTAGGACGAGCACTACTCAGTTCGTCACGTGGCACTTCAAAGCGTTCACCACCTGGCAGGTGGAAATCATTCAACTGACGAAGAATTTCAGATTTACGACCACGAAGCTTACCGGCAATTACGAAGCGCATATTCGCAGTCGTGTGTGTGCGGCGGTGATGCTCACGGATGTCAGCTAGGGTTACATTACCAATGGTTGCGATCGCTTGGCGGTAGGTCAAAACGTCTTCGCCAAGTAGTTGTTGAACACGCGGCCACAGAATACGATGGTGATCGTTCAGGTAGTTCGTCAGTTCGCCGCGAACGTTCCCCTTCTCGGCTTCCATTTCCGTTTCATTGAACTTCGGTTGGCAGATACTGACTTTTTGAAGTTCGAGGATTCGGTCCCATTCAAAGTCAGCACAGTCAGCTTCGTAGACCATTGAAAGATCGCTGGTGTAGGCGTTGTGGTAGGCACCATTCTTAGTGAATTCTGATTCAAAGTCATGCTCAGACTTGAACTTGGCGTTCGCACCAAAAGCCATGTGCTCCATGATGTGCGCAACCTGTTCGATATCCTTGTTTTTCGCATAGCGACTTCCCGCTCGGAACTGAAACTGCATACTCATGACGGTGGCGCCAGGTATGTTAATCAATAGGCCTTTAGCGCCATTTTTTAGTTTCACTTCTTCAACGGTATGATTCATCAGGGATCTCTTAACTATTTACTAATTTTAATGTGGTATTGCAATTTTGCGCAGACGGCGCGGACGTTCGGTTATTTGCGGCCGGTTTTACGGTTTTGGCGTTGGCCTTTTTTCTTCTTGCGCTCTTGGTTCTTTTTCTGGTTAGCGACGGCTTTTGTTTCGGCTTTTTTGACGCTGAAGTCACCATCGCGACTCTTTTCACCAGAGGTGATTTCGTTGACACCCTTTTCGACAGCATTTTCAGCCAAGCGAGTCAGTTCGGTGTCGTGATCTTCTTGGGCACGAGCAACTGCGTCACGTGCAGTCACATGCGTCACGGCACGGAGGACTTCGTCGCGAAGCGTATCCTGCAAGCTGTCGAACAACTTAGCAGACTCACTACGGTATTCAACGAGTGGGTCACGTTGACCAACACTTCGCCAGTGAATACCATCACGTAGGTGCTGCATGTTCTCCAGGTGTTGCATCCAGAGTGTGTCGAGGACCTGAAGGTAGACTTCACGTTCAACTTTACGCAGAACTTCAGCTTCGAGTTCGTCTTCCTTGGCTTTGTAGAGCTTCATGACTTCCTTGAGGGCAAGTTCGTAGCGAGCCTTATCGTTCTTTTCAACACCAATTGCCTTCAGGCGCTTGTCGCTGAGTGGGAAGAAAGCTTCGAATTCAGCGTTGAAGTTTTTGTTGTTCTTGGCAGGAACTGCAGTCAGCTCGCGGACCTTTGATTGGATCAACTCTTCAATGTTGTTTTTGATGTCGGCACCTTCGAGGATCTTACGACGAATCGTGTAGACCACGCGGCGGTGACGGTTGATGACATTGTCGTACTGGACAACGTTCTTACGGATGTCAAAATTGAATCCTTCGACGCGCTTTTGAGCAGCCTCGAGGGTGTTTGAAACCATACGGTGTTGGATCGGTGTTTCGTCGTCCATACCAATGCGCTCCATCAGGCCAGCGATACGCTCGCCTTGGAAAATACGCATCAGGTCGTCTTCGGTTGAGACGTAGAACTGCGTCAATCCTGGGTCACCTTGGCGTCCACCGCGTCCACGTAGCTGGTTATCGATGCGGCGTGATTCGTGTCGTTCAGACCCAATCACAACCAGTCCACCGAGGTCAACAACGCCTTCGCCAAGCTTAATGTCAGTACCACGACCGGCGATGTTGGTTGCAAGTGTGATTGCACCCTTTTGGCCGGCGTTCTTGATGATCGAAGCTTCGCGTTCGTTGTTCTTGGCGTTCAGGATTTCGTAAGGAACCTTAGCCTTCTTCAACCAATCAGCAATCAATTCGTTCTTCGCGATTGAGGCAGAACCAACCAAGACAGGTCGTCCTTCAGCGTGGTATTCAGCGATAATGTCAGCAATAGCCTTCAACTTGCCTTTTTCGGTCTTAAAGATTAAGTCCTGGCGGTCTTCGCGTTGAATTGGCTTGTTAGACGGGATCTGAATGACGTCGATACTGTAGATCTGTTGGAATTCTTCAGCTTCGGTGAAAGCAGTACCGGTCATACCAGATAGCTTCTTGTAGAGGCGGAAGTAATTCTGGAACGAGACGGTTGCGAGGGTCATGCTTTCTTGCAGGACGGCAACTTTTTCTTTGGCTTCGATTGCTTGGTGAAGGCCTTCGTTGTAACGACGACCTTGCATCAAACGACCAGTAAATTCATCGACGATGATCACTTCACCATCATTCGAGACGACGTAATCTTTGTCGCGTTTAAAAAGTGTCTGAGCACGGAGTGCTTGATCAAGGTGGTAAACCGAACGAACATATTCAGGGCTGTAAAGGTTCTTCACACCGAGCATACGTTGGATTTTGTCGACACCGTCATCAGTCAGGGCAACCATCTTACGCTTTTCATCGAGAACATAATCAGCCGGAGCCAATTTCGACGCGATGCCAGCGAACTGGATATAGCTTTCCGGGTTCTCGGCAGCTGGGGCTGAGATAATCAAAGGAGTACGGGCTTCGTCGATCAGAATCGAGTCAACCTCGTCGACGATCGCGTAGTGCAGGTCGCGTTGGCGAAGGAGCTCTACTTCGTTCACCATGTTGTCGCGCAGGTAGTCAAAGCCGAACTCGTTGTTCGTTCCGTATGTCACGTCAGCAGCGTAAGCTTCTTTACGGGTCACTGGGCGTAGACGACGCATGTGCGGGTCTTCGTGGGCTTGGTTGTCGTAGTTTGCGTCGTATTGGAACGAAGCTTCGTTAATAATAACGGCAGTTGTCAGGCCAAGGAAGTCGTATAGCTCACCCATCTCACTAGCGTCGCGCTGGACGAGGTAGTCGTTGACAGAGATAACGTGCACACCCTTTTCTTCGAGGGCATTCAGGAATACTGGCAGCGTTGCTACCAGTGTCTTACCTTCACCAGTTTTCATTTCGGCGACGTTGCCTTCATGCAGCACCATACCACCGACAAGTTGGACGTCAAAGTGACGCATTTTCAGCACACGCGTACTCGCTTCACGCACAAGTGCGAATGCATCGGGAAGAATAGTGTCGAGTGTGACACCCTTCTTTTGTAGCTGCTTTTTCAAGATTGCTGTCTGCTTTTGCAGTTCAGCCTTTGACATTTTTTTGTACTTTTCTTCAAGGTCGTTAATAGCGACGACTTTTTTCTGTAGTCGCTTTAGCGTCTTTGCCTGTGGGTCACCAAAGATTTTGGTGAGCGCACCTTGCTTACTAATCATTATGCACCCCCGCCTTTCAGGAAATAGTTCGGTCTCATTGCTTTGCCTTCTATTATACGAGGTTAGGGGGTGGGAAACAAGGAGTATCTAGAGTTCGGATTGGGCTGGCTTGCGACGACTGAGTAGTCGGCGATTCCCAACGTGCGCGACGCTGGTCTCTTTGTACTTTCGTAACTGACTGACGAGTTTTGCTTCGACAATATCGATAGCCGCAAACATGTTGACGGTCGAATCTTTGGCGGTTAATTGTTTGTCTGGGACATTAAGAATAATCTCGGCCTCATATTTGTTGCCGTGGTCGCGATTCACTTGTCTAAGTTTGACGTCTGCCGTAACACTCTTACGAGCGTGCCGAGGCAAGTATTTGTCGAGTCGCGCAACTTTGCGCATGACATACTTTCGTGCCTGGTCCCCTACGATATATTTAACGCCGACGATATCTACTGATGCTATCATCTACCCTCCGTTTCCTTTAGGTTACTGTCTTTCTATTATAACAGTTCTTTGTTACCGAGGTATGGTTGAAGGACTTTTGGAATCCGGATCTTGCCTGATTCGTCTTGGCCATTTTCGATGACGGCGATCATGGCACGACCGAGTGCGAAAGCGGTAGCGTCGTTAGTGTGGACCAGTTCGAGTTCGCCAGATTCGCGGCGGACACGGGTGTTAAGGCGGCGAGATTGGTAGTCAGTCATATAATCGGCCGTGTGGGTTTCACGGTACTGCTCTTGGCCAGGTAGCCACGCTTCCATGTCGATGCCACGGGCGTTTGGCTTACCAATATCGGCGGTACATTTTTGAATGACACGGTAAGGTAGTTCTAATTGGGTAAGGAGGTATTCCTGAATAGCAACCATCAAGAAGTGTTCGTTCAAGCCGTTTTCGGCCGTTGAGAAGCTTTCCATTTCGAGCTTGTCGAATTGGTGCATACGAAGGATACCTTCCATGTCTTTGCCGTAGGTACCGGCTTCACGGCGGAAACTTGTCGCGTAGCCAAGGTAACGAATCGGCAAATACTGTTCGTCAATAATTTCACCGGCGTGCATACTGCCCATGACATGCTCGGCACTCCCCTGTAGCCATAGGTCGTCGTCTTCGAGTTTGTAACGGTCGTCACGTGGCTCTAATCGGTCCATCGCATCATACAGTTCGGTTCGGATCATGAGCGGTGGGAGAACGGGTGTAAACGGTGTATCGACAGTATCGATACCAGCGTCTGCAGCAATCTTAGCAATGATAGTTTCGTCGCTCAGGGAATTAATCACAAATTGGACAATGGCGAATTGGAGCTTCACAAGGTCACCTTTTAGGTAGGCAAAGCGACTCCCAGCAACTTTAGCAGCACGCTCTTTATCAAGCCAGCCACGTTCGTTGGCGATATCAGCATGGTTACGCGGCGCAAAATCGAATTGCGTTGTTTCACCAACGGTTTTGGCGACAACGTTCTCGTCCTCCGAGGAGCCAACCGGGACATCAGTCGCGGCCATGTTTGGAACTTTCTTGAATAGTGTCAAGAATTCGTCGTCAGTGGCATTAAGGGCTGTTTCTTTTTCAACCAAGTCGGCTTTAATCGCGCGACCTTCATCGATAGTTGCTTGCTCGGGTTTGCCGCCCTTCATCGAGGCAGCGTTAAGGTTCCGCTTTTCACGCAGTTCATCGACTTGTTGCGACAAGACTTTCTTCTCGGCATCGAGCGAAAGAATGTGGGCAATATTCACATCATAGCCTTTTTGACGGGCGTTTTCTTGGACAAGTTCGGGGTTTTCGCGGACGAAGCGGATATCTAACATATGATTATTGTATCAGATGAAGGCGGACCTTCACTACTGCTTCTTTAGCATCAAGGCCGAGTGATACCATGCCACCGTCGCGGTTGTTGCGCCGTCACCATTATTTTGCGCCCAGAATCGTGCCGAGGTTGCAGTGGATGGAATAGTAATACAACCACTTAGCTTCTGCCAGGTTGATGATGGAGCTAGGTTATTTACAGTAGCCCACGATGTCGCCGTACCGGTCAGCATCAAGCCGATCGTGTGCGTAACGACTGACGAGGCTGTCGCCGCGTAGCCCGAAGCACAATACACTTCTCCGGGAACAACTGCGAATGTGGCCCCTATGAGGTTATCTCGGCTCGACTGCACTCCGACAAAGTAAGTCGGCGCTCCTGCGGGTACCCCCGATGCAGTCGCTGGCTGTTTTATCGCACCCGTATTAAGTAATCCGACTGCACCAACTGATCCATCACAGTAATATCCATTGAGTGCGACATACGAACTTTCCGGGCAATAGTCCTGACCTCCAACCGTCAACGGGGCGGCTCCATCACTATAAACGCCATTTTGATTGACCGACCGAGGCGTACTGGTATCGTTCATCACAGTCAAGCTAAATGTCTTTGGTGAAGCGGTGTTATCAGCAACATATCCGTAGACATTCCCGTTTGAACCACGAACACCCGAACCACCATTCAACTGTGCGAGACTAGTCGGATAGTTGTCGCTATTATCTGCCTGGTACAGCTTGATTGCTTTAGATGTACTCGCTAGGTCTGCATTAATAGCCGCAGTAACTGCACGGCTTCTAATACCATTAAACGCAACAATCGTGATTGCCGCCAAGATACCGATGACAACAATAACAATCAACAATTCGACGATCGTAAACCCAGATTGTTTTTGGCGTACCCACATATTTCACTTCAGTATAAAGCATAAGAGGTACCAGTAGTAGCGTAAAAGCTCCCCTATTCAGTACGTAGTGCTTCGATAGGATCGAGCTTTGAAGCTTTGCGAGCTGGGAAGATACCAGCTGCGACCGAGATGAGTATCAGGCCGATAATTACGATTGCAACCTGGAGCGGCTCAAACTTCAGCAGATAAATATCACCTAGGTCGAGTGCTTTTGAAATTAGCGGATTGGCGACCGTTCCAATAATGAAAGCTAGCCCAGCACCGATCGCACCACCTAGGAATCCAACCCAGGCAGCTTCAAACTTGAACAAACGACCGACGTCACGACCGCTCATTCCGAGGGCTTTCATGAGGCCAATTTGCTGTGTACGTTCCAAGACCGAAATGTACTGGGTGTTAATGATTCCAAAGACTGATGTCAGAACAGCGAGCGCACCAAAGCCGAGCAGGATACCAAGCAGGACATTGATGAAGGTATTAATTGTACCCAAGACATCAGCCGCAGTTTGGGCGTCGTAGCCCTTACCGTCGAGTGTGTTAGCGATCTCATCTGCCCTATCGGCATCCGTGACACGAACAGCGGCTAGGATAAATTTGCCGTAGACAGCAGTGCCTTCGTTTACATACGTATAAATTTCCTTGGCAGCCGCATCAGAAATCAGCATTGATCCTTGTGAACGGAATGCCAGGCCATTTGCACTACTCACCGCTTTGACGGTAAAGTTAAAATCTTTTGTTTCAGGAACTCGTGCGAAACTTGTCGAGAGTTTTGTCGCGTTAACTTGGACTTTCTTACCAACGGCATCGGCGTGGTTTGTGAATCCAAGCACGTCGGCGTAATCTTCAGTCAAAATGATCTCACCATCAGATAGGCCGTCCTTGGCAGATCCGGCGGCGTATTCCAGTGAGACGCTTGGGCTAAACGTACTAAGTGTAGCGTCAAACTTCTTACCACCTTCGGTTGTAACGTAGTTTACTGACGGTGCGTAGTTGGGCGTAACGCTCTCGACACCATCAATTTTTTGAATGTCTGCAATGTCGTCGTTTGAGATGGTTTCAATTGCACCACCACCGAATGGGCCGGTACTGGTTGCACTGGCGTTCGGATTGTATTCCTGGATGCCACTAGGAACTTCAGATTTCTTGGTAACGGTCAGTTCATTGACATCGGTGTTTGCGGTGACGATGGCATCAGTATAATCACGACCACCTTGTCCACCAGCGAGGCTGAGGGTAATCGTGAAGGCACCGACACCAATGGCGAGACTAGTAAGGAGTGTACGGGCTTTAGCTTGGCGCAAACTGCGTCCGGCGCGGCGGATAGTATCAGAAATTTTCATTAAACGGTCACTCCCTTAGTCTCTTTTGTCTTTGTCTCGGCAAATCCACTCATGGCAAAGATCTTGCCGTCGACGATTTCGATCTGCGCGTCACATTTTTCAGCGAGTTCTCGGTCGTGTGTCACGACGATCAGTGTGGCATTGTTCTTCTTTGAATAGTTAAATAGGAATTCTTCGACGACTCCACCCGTCACCGAGTCGAGGTTACCAGTTGGCTCATCGGCAAAGAGGATCTTTGGTTCGTTAACAATCGCACGGGCAATCGCCAAACGTTGCTTCTGACCACCTGACAGGTTGGCGGCTTTGTTTTTCACCTTATCAAGCAGTTCGACAGCAGCGAGGGCTGCTTCGACTTTGGCTTTACGCTGGCCCATTGGCACTTCGGCGATTTCAAGAGGAAGAACGACGTTGTCATAACACGTTTCGTTGGGCTGGATAAAGAAACTTTGGAAGATAAAGCTCATTTTTGAAGCACGGAAGGCATCTACTTTGCGTTGCTTTAGGGTCAGAATATTCTCGCCGTCGATGATCACTTCGCCGCGTTCTGGCCGATCAAGACCACTCATGGCGTGCATCAAAGTCGACTTACCACTCCCCGACTTTCCGATGATAGCAACTGTTGTGCCTTCAGGAATTGTAAAACTAATATTATCGAGTGCCAGAAACGCGTTCTGCTTTTTTCCGTATGTTTTGGTTATAGCCCTTACTTCAATCATATTCCTACTATACCAATAAAAAAGGACCCGCAGTGGCAGATCCTTTCTTTTAGCTTATGTTTTCGAATTACTTAAGATTCACGTCGGGGTAAATTGCCTTTGTGACTTCGTCGTATTCGTGACGGAGTTGCGGGAAAGGCACACCTTCACGGGCCGTGACGCCTTCAAAGATCCAGAAGACGCGCTCACTGAATCCCCAACCACAAGCTGGCGGCATACCGTATTCAAGCATTTCGATGAAGTCTATATCAAGCATCATCGCTTCGTCATCACCAGCTTCGCGCATACCCTGCTGTTCTTTGAAACGGTTCAATTGATCGATTGGATCATTCAGTTCCGAGAACCCGTTACCTAATTCACTGCCGGCGATAACCGGTTGGAATCGTTGGACGGTTTCAGGATTGTCGGGATTCGTTTTCGCCAAAGGACTAATGAATGTGGGTGTATTTACCAACCAGACAGGTCCGGCAACATCTTTGCGGATGTTCTTCCAAAGCTTGTCGATACCACGAGCGCGGTTTTCCGTTTGCTCGACTTCGAGACGGTTATCAATCAGTGCTTTTTTAACTTCATCAAGCGATGAGTTAAAGACGTCGATACCGTAGCGCTCTTTAATAACGGTGGCGTAATCCCAGATTTCCCATTCGCCGTCCATGTTGACGTCGAACTTGCCAAGCTGGAATTGCAGGGTACCAAAAGTTTTCTGGAGGATATCTTTGTACATGTTCTCCATGAACTTCATGCCATCTTGCCAGTTGGCGTAGGCCCAGTACCATTCCATGGCAACGTGCTCAGGCAGATGTTCGTCGCTGTAGTTTTCATTACGGAAACGAGCACCAATATCATAGACCTTTTCAAAGCCAGCACCGATGAGGCGCTTCAACGGTAATTCGTGGCTGATACGCAGGTAGAAGTCCTGATCAAGCGCGTCCATGTGCGTCACAAACGGTGTCGCATCGGCACCACCAGTGGTGTGCTCCAGGACAGGTACGTTAATTTCCAGGAAGCCATTACTGTTCAAGTAATCACGTGTTGCCTGCCAGAATGTACTGCGGCGAACAAAGCGGTTCTTTACGTCAGCGTTCACGTTCATGTCGACGTAACGACGGCGCATACGCTCTTCTTTGTTCGTAAAGCCTTCTTTTTGGGTTGGCATTGGACGAAGTGCTTTGCCGAGAATACGGAGTTCGGTTGTGAAAACAGAGATCTCTTCAGTCTTGCTTTTGCCAATAGTTCCGACAGCTTCAATGAAGTCACCCGTATCAAGGAGCGGTAAGTCTTCGATGCCAAGGCGGTTGACGCTGGCGTCGCGTGGTTGGACCTCGCCTTCGTTAAGGTATAGTTGGATCTGGCCAGTGGCGTCTTTGACGACGACAAAGGCAAGTTTACCGAATTTACGGATGGCGACGATGCGCCCAGCAACGGTGACCGGTTTGTTTTCATACGCCTCAAAATCGCCTAGGATCTGACCGGTTGTGTCAGTCCGGTGTGATTCAGCCGGGTATGGATTAAAACCTAATTCTTTTAGTTCTTCGAGCTTGCGGAGACGCTCGTCGCGGAAGTCTTTTAATGTAGCCATAGTAGGTAAATTATAGCATACCTTTTACTTCTACCTCCTCTTGAACCTACTCGAAACCGCGGTAATGGACGTTTGAAAATTTCGTTGTATTCTGCGTAACTTGCGGCGCTTCAGACATACTCGAATAGGCAAGAAATCCCCAAGCGTTCAATCCGGCTTTCTCATGGGTTCATTCGGAGCTAGAAATAAAAGGATCACCAGATTCAATTAAGCTTCAATTATTTTATGTTGCGCAAACGAATAAAGCGGCGTATTGCTACGTCGCCTTATTCAAATAATAGAGACTGAACAGATTAGTTAATCTGTGAGATCTTGTACGTCACCACACCCTTAGGGGTCGTGATCTTGGCGTCATCACCAACTTTGCGTCCGAACAGTGCAAGTCCGATTGGTGATTCGTTGCTGATCTTACCCTCAAGTGGGTTTGCTTCGACAGGACCGACGATTGTGTACGTCACGGTTTTCTTGCCAACCAATAGGTCAACTTTGCTTCCGAGGCTCACGATAGTCTTTGGGCCACTCTTGATTACGTCAGAGTTGACGAGGATGTCTTCGATATCTGCGATGCGTGTCTCTAGGAGACCTTGTTCTTCACGGGCAGAATCGTATTCGGCGTTTTCACTGAGGTCACCGAAATCACGTGCTTCAGCGATCTTGTCGGCGACTGCACCGCGGCGAGCTTTTAGTTCAAGTAGCTCTGTTTCGAGCTCTTTCTTGCCTTCGCTGGTAATTTGATAGTGTTTTTTCATGTGTTCTCTTTCTTAATTTGTGTTCTTCAAAGGATAATTCTTGGTGAAAATTGAGTCAAAGGTCTCTTCTTTTCAAGATGCCCTACACCATATATAGCGTAGGACATCGACTTTGCATCTCTATTTACGTGCTAGTTTAGCAAGCAGTTCATCAATAGTCAATAGCTCAGTTTCGCCATCTGACCGAGGGGTAAACTCGAATTTTTGGTCCGCGATCAGTCGTTCGCTGATAGTTACCCGGTATGGGATACCCAGAAGCTCAGCATCGGCGAATTTTGCACCTGGTCGTTCATCGCGGTCATCGAACAATACTTCAATGCCAGCAGCGGTTAGTTGCTCGTATAGTGCCGTCGCTTGGTCGGCAATATTTCCAATGCTTACCAAGTATACCTTAAAAGGTGCGATTGCTTCAGGCCAAACCAAACCTTTTTCATCAGCAAAGTGTTCCGCAATCAGTCCCATCAGGCGACTTGGACCGATGCCGTAGCTTCCCATGATGACTGGCTTTGATTCGCCGTTCTCATCGGTAAAGTTAAGTTCTAATGGATCACTAAAGCGTGTCCCAAGGGTAAAGATGTTGCCAACTTCAACGGCAGTTTCTTCAACTAGCTCGTCCTTGCTAATTCCTAGTTCAGCCAATACTTCATCGGTGTAGACCTCTTCGTTGATTGCGATGCCGCGTTCTTTATGAACGTAGATCTTATCCTCCCCTACTGGACTGAGTGTCTGATACTCGTGACTAAACTTGGCAAAGCTGCCGCCGCTCGCGAAGGTGCGGTACGTGATACCACCGAGGCCCAGGCGGTCAAAGACACGGCTATACGCATCACTAACAGCGCCATTATAGAATGCATCGTGCTCTTCCTGGGTCCGACTAAAGCTATACAGGTCTTTCATCCAGAACTCACGACCGCGCATCAGTCCGCTCTTTGATCGTAGTTCGTTGCGGAACTTAATCTGGAACTGGTATGGATACAGTGGCAAGTCTTTGTAGCTGTGAATGTAGGTCTTCATAAGCTTTGTTAACGGTTCTTCGTGGGTTGGTGCCAATCCAAGCTCGGTGCCGTTAGCAAGCTGGGTTTTAAACCAGACGTCCATTACCTTGTCATCCCAGCGTCCAGATGTCTTCCAGACGTCACTATGCTGCAATGCAGTCAGGCTGATTTCTGATCCACCGATGCTATTCATTTCTTCACGAATGATATTGATAACCTTTTCAAGGACGCGCTTGCCGAGTGGCAAGTACGCATAGACACCAGCCATTTCCTTGTAGACATAGCCGCCGCGGATCAGTAATTGGGCGTTTTTAGCCACTTCGTCAGAAGGGGCATTTTTGATGGTTTTGGTAAATAGGTTAGAAACTCGCATAATTTATCCTCCTAGTGTAGTTAAAAGGTACGGATTAATAAAGAGGAAGTAAAAAGCGACGCCGTTTTTGAGCATATGTAGCAAGATTGCTGGCCACAAACTCTTGGTCGTAATACGCAGTAAACACAGCACCAGGCTGAGCGCAAAGACGTCAATCCCGACGTTCCACGACAGGTGTACCGCTGCAAATAACAGGCTGGTAATCAAGACTGCGACCCAAATCGGTACGTGCTTGCGGAGCTTACCTAGCAGGTAGCCACGGAAGATAATTTCTTCGGCAACTGGCGCAACAATCACTAACGTTGCGAATGCTAGCAGATACTCGTACTGTGGACCCAGCTGACTAAAGCCAGTGTCTTGTACTTGATCGAAGTTAATGAATGTCAGGTAGCTCATCGCCAAGGCAGTAAAAATTGCCGACAAGATCATATAGACAAAGAACCCAGCTGGCGCTAGTACGATGTCCGTCCAGGTTGGGTAACGAGTGAACCCTAGCTCTTCGCTAGTCGTGCGGTATTTCTTGATGATCCAAGGCAGTCCAATAACAATTACTAACAACAACAGGTAGACAATTGCCGATACGACCGTCGAAAAGATCGCCGGGTTTACATCAACGAATGTGACACCAGCCCCCCGCAGCGCCGCAATGACGAGGCCGACAACAACCTGTGACACAACGAACCCAGCAATTACCCACGCTGGCAGGACAAGCCCCATCCAAACGTGACCCCCAGTTGGTCGCGCAACAATGCGCTTAAAAAAGTTTCGTGACATCGCCAATAGTGATCACTACAATTAATGTCATCAAAGCGAGGAATCCGGCGCCTTGGATTTTTTCTTCGCGTTCTTTGGTCAGTTTCTTTTTAAACAGGCGGAAGAGTGCCGTCACAAACCATCGTCCCCCATCAAGTGCTGGGATTGGAAGTGTGTTCATCACCGCCAGTGTCAATGAGATAATTGCCGTCAGGAACAAGACCTCAATAGGACCAGCTTTGCCAGCAGCTGGGAAGATCGTTCCCAGGATGCCGATTGGGCCCGCAACACTGTTACCGGCGCGCTCAAGGCTCTCAGTCGCCTGTTTGCGCGTATCAGCGTCAGGACTCAGTTGCAACGCCAGGCCGCTAAAGAAATCACCAACCAGTTGCCCTAGGCCTTGTAGTGTTACCCAAGTAAACTGTCCGGTTGTCACGATACCGACAATTGGTGCTGACCACGTTGCCCGGATAGTTTGCTTTTGCGAAAGCGTCGAGCCGAATGTGGCCGAATCGGCGTCACGCAAGGTGACGTTAGTAGTCTCTTCTTTGCCGTCACGCGTCACCACGACAGGAATGGTCTGGCCTTTCTTGTCTTTGGTAATGTCAATTAGTTCAGTCACAGAATCAATCGGTTGTCCGTCGAATGATTTTACAATGTCACCACTCTTCAGGCCGGCTTTTTCAGCCGGGTAATCCTTCACGAGTGCCGATAGTGTCACCGGTGCCGATACTTCAGCTGTGTCAGATGGGATCGAGAATTGATTCGGGATAATCTTTGGAAGTCCGACCAGTGATAATACGGTCAAGATAAACGCTGCTACAATCCAGTTAACGAAAACACCGGCGTACAGGATCTTAGTTTTTTGCCAGAAAGTTGCCGCACCATAGTCGCCTTTTTTGCGCGCTGAGTCGTGCTCGCCCTGCAGTTTGACGAATCCACCAAGTGGCAGCCAGTTCAGCGTGAATAGCACACCGTTCTTGAGCTTTTTGCCCCACGCACGTGGCGGGAAGCCAATACCGAACTCTTCGACGACGACACCATTACGCTTGGCAACGATAGCGTGTCCTAGTTCGTGGACAACGACCAAAATAACGAGAACAATAATCCCGATGATAATACCAAAAATTAGATCCATCTATTTAGCTCCCAAATCGTCGATGTCGACGTGAATATTCTTTTATTATAGCGGTGACATCGTCCTTTGTCATTTCAGGCCACATCTTGTCCATGAACATGAGCTCACTATACGCAGCCCGCCACAACATGAAGTTGCTCAAGCGCTTTTCGCCACTGGTGCGCACGATAATATCAATCGGCGGAACGTCGGGTAAGTATAAGTTTTGCGCAATCAATTCATCCGTAATGTCGTCATCTTTAACACCAGATGCAACGATTTTTTTGACTGCATCAACGATTTCTTGTTGGCCGCCGTAGTTAAAACAGAGGGCAAAGACACCACCGGTATTATCCTTGGTTGCTTCCTCGGCCCGTTCCATTTCTTTGACGATTTTTGGGTCAACACCTTCGCGTGATCCAATAATCCGTAGACGCACATTGTATTGGTTGAAGATTGGGATATCGCTACGAAGAATTTTGAGCGTCAGGCCCATCAGTTTCTTCACTTCATCAACACTCCGTTTCCAGTTTTCAGTTGAGAAGACATAGGCTGACATATATTCAGCACCGGCCTCGAGTGTGGCGATTCCAACGTCTTTTAATGCATTGTAGCCGGCCAAGTGGCCTTCGTAGGTTGGCAAGCCGTGCTTTTTCGCCCAGCGGCGGTTACCGTCAACGATGTAACCAACGTGCTTTGGGATGACCAGTTCGTTGTCGCTCGCCGCAGAATCAGGCATTAGATCGTTAAAATATCTTTCTCTTTTTCCTTGAAGGCAAGGTCAAGATTGCTGTTGCAAGTGGCCATGCTGGCGTCGATAGATTTTTCGATGCTCTTGATGTCGTCTTCAGACAGTTCTTTGGCGTCTTTCTTGCGCTTTGCCTCTTTGAAAGCGTCCTGACGGATGTTTCGAAGGGCGATACGGGCTTCTTCAACCTTTTCGCTCGTTTGCTTAACCAGTAGCTTACGGCGCTCTTCGGTCAGGGCTGGGATTGGCACGCGGATGACACGACCGTCGTCACTTGGGTTCAGCCCAAGTGATTGATCGTTTCGGATAGCAGTCGAGATGGCTGGAATCGTGCTTGGGTCAAATGGCGTAATCGATAGCAACTGTGATTCTGAAGCCGTCACGTTGGCGACTTGGTTCAGTGGCATTTTTTGACCATAGGCTTCAACGCTCAGGCCATCAAGCATGCCTGGGTGCGCACGTCCGGTACGGACTTTCTTTAATTCTTCTTCAAAGTGAGCAACGGCTGCACTAAATTTGTCTTCGTAAGGTTTCGTATCAAACATATAGTTCCAGTATACCGAAAACAAGGGGCTTTACCTAGGGTGATTCGTTAGCCCCAGGTTACGTTTTCTGACTTATAGCCCCAACCTAGATTATTAAAGTTAGGTAGCGCCATAATTGAAGTTGATCGCTCAACAGCAGGTAGCCCACCATTCGTATTGTCCCTATACCTCATCAACTGATAGCTCGTCCCGTCAACAGACTTATACAAGTATGTATCAGCGTTCGCATTTTCTGTTGGCATCTGAGGAGTTACACTAATATACTTTGGTGCTAGTCCAGGAATAAAATTATCTCCTGTCGCCTGATCCCAACCACACCAGTTACTGGCACAGCCAGTCTTGGCAGTTGTACTCGGATAACTGCCATTTTCGGCATAGTACAGTAGAATTGCCTTATTCAGTGCGCTGATGTCGGACTGAGCTTTTGCATAGCGTGACCTGTCCTGCACACCATTAAAAGCAACAATCGTAATTGCCGCCAAAATACCAATCACGACAATGACGATAAGGAGTTCCACAATCGTGAATCCGTCTGTTTTTTTAGAAATATGTGCCCTCATATAGTAGTGATTAGTATAGCATAAGCACTGTCATATTTGCATTTTTAGTTAAAATATTGTATAATGAAATTAATATGAGCGCTTTACCTGAAATGCCTCGCCAACGAGCTGGTCGCGAAGCCGCTTCACGACTCCGTGACGCCGCCATTGAGGAGCTTCAACCCCTCCACGATACCCTGCTCGACGAATCACCCCAATCTTTTGATGGGTTAGTTTCATTTGCCATCGATAGGTGGCACGAATCCAGCGCCAGCGCTGTTGCGACCGTTCAGCCTTTATCAAATGATGATGAGCGCTTCGCTTTCTACCGCAACAACATCGAGAGTAACCGTATCGATCTATCTGCCACCGCTTTCGGTGACGCCATGCGCCTACCTGATCCGCAGTATTTGCAAAGCCGCATGAACCCCGAGCATCACCTGACATATGCACCGCGTATCATCATTGATGGCCGCGTGGTGGGTGGCGTTCAAGCAGCCTTCAATACAACCTTTGGCAAACCAATTCCCGAAAAAACTCTCGAATCAATCTGGAAAGATCATACTCCTGCTGTCAAAAACGTCCTGCATGAATTCGACATGCTCGCCAATCCTGCGAAACTCCGTTCTATCGGCGACACACTTGAACTCCTCGCCCCTACGACACCCAATGCCTTCGTCATTAGCTGGGACATGGCCGGCTCGACCAAAATGGCCCTATCGGACAAGAACTACGGCGCCCTGCGCAACTACCTATTGGACGCCAAGGGTATCTTCAACCAGCTATCCGCCCCGTACAAGGGTGATTACCACGATAACGGTGATGGCCAAGACATGATCATCTGGCTACCAGAGGGTGTGGACCGGGCCGACACAACGAGCGTTGCCACCTTTGGACACGAGACCGTCATTCCCCTCCTTGAAGATATTCAACAGGCTCAACGCGAGCTGGTCACTAGCGACTATACCGACATCAACCCACAAATTCGCTTTGCGATCGGCCTGGCGCACGTCGAAAAAAACCATTTCGAAGGCCGCACCTCACGCGAACTATGGGAGATTGATCAAGTCATGAACGTCGCACCGCGCTCAGCCGTTGGTTACACCAAAGCTGCCCGTCGTGTGCTCGGCATCCTTAGTGACGATGCCCGAACAAAAAAATAGCGAACACATTTTTTCGCCAGATCGTCACTACCTTTGCCTAAACAAAACCCCCCTCAATCACGAGGGGGTTTTGTTGATAGAATCTCTATCGATTTGATCGAAGTGGTAACTAGTCGTTAACACCAAGTTCGATACGCTTGAAACGGCGGATGATTAGGTTTTCACCCATCTTACCAACGTTTTGCTTCAAGAATGTCCCGACAGTCATAGAGTCATCCATGATGTACTGTTGGTTCAACAGAACTTTTTCAGCGAAGTACTTCTTCACTTGTCCGTCGATGATCTTTTCAGCGATCTCAGCTGGCTTGCCTTCGGTAGAACCGCTGGCAAGTGCTTCGTTACGAACGCGTTCGATCTCTTCAGCTGGAATTTCTTCTTCTGAGACGTATACAGGTGACATAGAGGCAACCTGTAGTGAGATCATGTGAGCGAATTCTTTGAATCCGTCAGTACGAGCAACGAAGTCAGTTTCACAGTTTACTTCGACGAGAACGCCGATGCGACCACCGTGAACGTAGCTGTCGATGACGCCTTCGAGGGCTTCACGGTCAGCTTTTTTCTCAGCCTTAGTCAGGCCTTTTTTGCGCATTTCTTCAAGTGCTTTATCAAAGTCACCATCAGCTGCAACGAGGGCAACCTTGGCGTCAGTCAGACCAACACCGGTAAGTTCTTTTAGCTTCTTGATGTCATCAATTGAGACTGCCATATGAATTATTCTCCTTTTTGTTCAGCTGATTCAGCTTCTGTTGGCTTTGCTTTGCTTTTTCCTTCTTCGATTGCTTGGCTGATGTAGTCGAGCAGAAGGTGGACACCCTTGATTGCGTCGTCGTTGGCAGGGATAACGTAGTCAACAGGTGTTGGGTCTGCGTTTGTGTCAACAACAGCGACAACTGGGACGCCGATTGTTTTTGCTTCTTTGATGGCGTTGATATCACCGAGCACGTCGAGGATAAGTACTGCACCAGGTTTGCCGTTAAGGTCCTTGATGCCACCGTATTTCAGGGTAAGTGCATCAATTTCTTCTTGGAAACGTTGGATCTCAAGCTTGTTGTACTTCTTTTCGAGGTCACCTGAAATCATTTTGCTTTCGAGGTCTTTAAGCTTTTTGATCTGTGCTGAGACAGTGTTCACGTTTGTCAGTGTTCCACCGAGCCATCGTTCGATCATGTACGGTTGGCCAGTCGCGATAGCGGCTGCCTTCACTGCGTCTTTTGTGTGCTTCTTCGTCGCAACGAAAAGGACAGTTTTACCACTTGCAACAACTTTCGTTAGGAAAGGAAGTGCAGCGTCGAGGCCTTCAACAGTTTTGTTGAGGTCGATGATGTGGTTGTCTTGGCGCTTTGAGTGAATGTATGGCGCCATTTTAGGGTGCCAACGGCTTGTTTTGTGTCCGAAGTGAACACCAGCTTCGAGAAGCTTCTTGATATCGACAGTTACTGCCATAATTTTGAACTCCTTGTTCTTCACTTTCTACCCTGCCAATAAATTAGTAGGAGTTTTGTAGAAAGTTGTATCGTTAAATATTTGTTACCTATGTATTATACCAGTGTTTCACCCAGCGGTCAACAGAGGTCAAATACGATCTTGGTGCAATGCGCCGACCCACGCCTGTTCGCGTCGCGTACCGAACCCAGATTTAACCGAGATAAATGCCTCTTCAGGTGTCGGTGGAGGCTGATAAATATCCATAAAATCACCGGCGCTCATGTATTTTTGATCATGCGCCGCAGTTTCTTCGAACATCTCACTGAGCCCTGGATATTCTGGATGCGCGTTCACTAAGTGGACCGTAATATCATTCATGCGCAGCTTGCCCTTGCCTGCCCATAATTTTTGCTCTTGATCAATGACATATCCCTCGAGACCACCACTGTTTTTAATCCGGTGTCCAGAATCAACAAACGGCGACAAAACCTGATTGTATTTATTGATACGACTACCTGGTGTGACGGATTTAATGACACCCCTTGCTCGATCCTCAAACCGCATCCCAAATGCCACCATGTCCATTTGAACATCCGCTGGGTCTGTATCCCCGATGCCATATCCATGTGCCTGTTGGTAGTCATAAACTTTTTCGAACTCCGCCTTGGTCAAGATCGAGCGTGACCCAACGTCGAACATACCGTCGGGCGATTCGGCATCAGGAATAGCCATCCCAAGAATTGGCTGCTCACCGTCACCGATACGGTTGACGAAAAATACCCCAGCTTTCTGCAAATCTTGTCGCTCTATCTTACGTAACTGTGAAGGATCAAGTCCGGCTTGTTCAAGTAGGGATAAGTCCTCAGTAGCATAGGCGCCAGTCATCGGCACGGCGATCGTAAATACATCTTCAGGCAAGGGCTCTGTCTCTTGCTGAATAATACCCTCATACCCAGCCTTGAACCAATCCATCTGCTCTTGTGGCACGGCGATATCCGGCATCGTCCATGGCAGCTTGTCTTGTTGAATCCTGGTATCGACAGCTTGTTCAATCGCCTCTCGCTCTCGTCGCTGTAGTAGGTCACGCACTTCATATATAAGCGCAGCATCTTGCAGCCACATTGACTCATCGGATGCCTTATCCCGACGCTCAGTCATTTGCCTCAGCGCGGCATCAATTCCCGCCCGGGCGTTCTCAGCCATGCCTTCGCGAATCGTGTTCATACGATCAATTTCTTGCTGGACACCCTGTTTGGCGGTTTCGTACTCACCCTGCCGCTTCGACAAACTCGCTGCAACCACATCTGCAATTTCAGCGTCGTCACTATAGGTTCGCGACTGCAATAATTCTCGCGCCGATTCCGCAAGAATGTGTGCTCCAATCGGAGTAGTTACCAGCCCTTCGTCAGGGGAATATTCCCAGTGCTGAGTATATTCGACCACCTCATTACGTTCGCTAGATGCTTCAACATACTCAATCTCATCAGTCGTCTCCTCATGATCATCAAATTGAGGGAGTTCACTCAGTGCTTGTGCAACAAATGGCGCAACCTCATGACCGCTTGGTAGCGTCGCGTGCGAAGCATCAAGACTGGCGACGACTTCGTCAAGACTGCCTTCAAATCCGTCCAGCTTCAAGACATTTGCTGGGGTTTGCGCCGCATCCAACCCATGCTCGATTTCCATTGCCGATTCAATCGCGATGTCTTCGACGACATCCATAACTTCTGCCGCTGTCGATTCTGATGAAGAAATAGTACTTTCGGCAATATGCACAAGTGCCTCATCTGTCGCGTTGATGGCTTCGGCAGAACCAGGGACGAGGTCAAGAGACTCTGTAACCGCATCTTCGACGTGTTGAATATCTTCGAGTGACCTGCGAACGATATCCTTACCAGACTCTCGCTCGACCGCATCGTCAGCATACTCGCCCGAGGATGTCTCGTGGTCGGTTAGCATATTTTCAAACCAGTTGAGTTAAACCATCCCCAGCCCATATTTGGATTCTCACCAGAGACACAACGGGCCTTTGTTTCATAGGGAATGTTTAAGCCGTATCCTATGCCACCCGTATTTCGCGCGTACGACACACCAACATTAGCTAAAATACTCGGAATTAATGGCATGTACTTTGGTACAAGTGCAGTACTGAGACCGCCAACACTACAGCCTGAATCATCAGCACAGCCCAAAGAAGATGGAAACGTGCCGTTTTCGGCGTTATATAGTTTGAGCCCTTTTTCGAGCGAAACAACAGAAGAGCTAAGACTGGCGTCACGTGCACGTGACTGTACTCCGTTAAACGCAACGATCGTAATCGCGGCTAGAATGCCAATAACAACAATAACGATAAGGAGCTCCACAATTGTGAAGGCATGTTGGTTCTGTCGTCGATATATAAATTGCATCCTACTTATGTCCAGATTATCTTATTCATTAAAAGGCACCAGCGGGAGGGGTTTCATTACATACAGATCCGGCAGCATTACCCATCGCAGTAGGGCTCGTCATTGTATATGATTTTGTATATAAGTCCCATGCTGCATTGTACGGACCAGCCCCTGACCCCATCCCACCCATTGACGTATGATTGCAGTAATACTGATCGGCCGCACCGTTCCCTGCCTCGCGGAAGCCAACGCGTCGATAGAAGGCCGAGGTTTGCGGAGTCCCTTCGACGGCAATCCATGCTGATATCAGATAATTTGTCCCATTGCTCCAGTACTTGTAGCAGCCCGTGTTATCACCATTCGGTTTTTTGCCATCACTCTGCGGAAGCTTGGCAATAAACGCAGGGGCGACGCCAGGGATCCAATCTTCTGTCTGCGTTCCAACCATGCAGTTTGCGTCTGATCGAACGGCGGTTAGTGCGGTTCCAGTCACCGGGTAACTTCCATTTTGTGCGTAAAAAAGATTAACCGCTTTTGCAGCTGCCTGAATATCCGAAATCCGACGAGTATTGTTGGCTCGTTGCTGCACCCCATTAAACGCAACGATCGTAATTGCCGCCAAGATACCGATCACGACAATCACAATCAACAACTCAACAATAGTAAAGCCGTGTTGTTGTTTCTTATTAGACATTATTTGTCCACGCGCTCCATGTTGAGTTAAATAATCCATTATTCGATCCTGACGGGTTGGTCGATGTTAACCCGACAATGTCACAGACACCAAATCCGTAGGTCGAGAGATTAGAGCTCACCCCTTCGCCAGATACATACTTAAAATACGAGCCGGACTTTGAACGTGACAAGATGACGTATTTATTCGTCGCCGTGTTCACGCAGTAACGAAGCGTATAAAACTGAGCATCCAAACTATACGCGTCCTTACCAAATCGAAATCCCATAGCAGCCGTTAAGGTTATTGGGTAGGCGTCGACGCCAGTTTCGGCCCGATTCAGCTCCATACGTTTCCCAAACTGCGATAAATCACTTTGTACCGTTGTGTCGTACGCTTTATTTTGCACCCCGCTAAACGCAACGATCGTGATTGCCGCCAAGATACCGATCACCACAATGACGATTAACAGCTCAACAATAGTAAAGCCGCGCTGTGTTTGCCTTCGAGATATGTGGTGGATCATGCTTATGTCTAGATTATCACAAAGCCCCTCCTGAAAGTCGCGCAGTTTGCGTTACATGCAGCGATTAGCTGGATCTCGTTACTACACCAAACATCTGCAGCCCGAGCGAGATAAGGCGACGGGGCCCTTATCGAACCCGGAGCGAAGCCGTTTGGTGTGAAATGAGATCCAGCAGACACCCTCTAGACAAATCAATCAAAAACAGATACAATGTTACAGATTATGAAGACTAACCTACACCCAAGTGACTACCGCCCCGTCGTATATAGCGATGATACGGCCAATTTTGCTTTCTTGACTCAGTCAACAGCACAAACAACAGATACCATTAAATGGGAAGACGGTAACGAATACCCTCTCGTGAAGCTACACATTTCAAGTGCTTCTCACCCATTCTTTACTGGTGAAGAAAAGATCATCGACACCGAAGGTCGTGTCGACCGATTCAAGAACCGTGCTGCTGCTGCAGAAGCTCGCAAGACTGAACTTGCAAGCAAAGCTAAAAAAGCTGCCGCTGCCAAAGCGAAAAAAGCTAGCGACAACTAGCCGCGCCTACTCAAAAGAGTCTTATGTATTTCATAAGGCTCTTTTTTGTTAGAATAAAGATATTAACGAGGAGTACTACGATGCAACCAACCACTCAACCATTCAGCCCAAAAATGGACGGCCGTAAAAAGCTAGGTCTTTGGTTTGTTATTGGTCCAACCGCGCTGATCATTGCCGGATTTACCGCCTACGCCGTCGTGAACTACTTCACAGTCTCAGCACTTCCAGCTGGCGATGACCTATTCGGCGAAACTGGTCCCCTGAATATGGTGATCAATGCCTTGTTATTCCTGACAGGTGCACTCGGTATGGCGCTATGGCTCCCCTTGATGATCATCGGTATCATTTTCCTGGCGACGCCAACGCAATCAACCGAAATTCAAAAACGATCAGACATCGAAACGAAATAATTATATGCCAAAGATTAGTCTCAACATCACCGAACTGCAAGACGAGAAAAAAGAGCTCGATGCTTTCTTGTCGCGCCCTGATGCATACGCTGATCCCGACTATTCAAAAAAGAACAAACGCTTCATCGAACTACAGCTAATCCTCGAAAAGGGCGAACTACGCGAATCCCTTGAAGCTCAAATCATCGAAGCCAAAGAACTCATCGGCGGCGGTGACGAATTGGCCGAACTCGCCAAAATGGAAATCGAAGAAAATAGCGCGACACTTGAACGCCTCGACGACGAACTGTTTGCTATGCTGGCACCGAAAGACCCTAACGACGAAAAAGACGTGATCATTGAAATCCGAGCTGGTGCCGGTGGTGACGAAGCCAGCTTATTTGCAGCTGAACTCTACCGTATGTACCTTCGTTACTGCGAAAACCACAACCTAAAAACCGAACTGATTAGTGAAAGTGCCAACGATACCGGCGGTTACAAAGAAGTCGTCTTTGGTATTAGCGGCGACGCTCCGTATGCCCAACTGAAATTTGAATCCGGCGTCCACCGCGTCCAACGCGTCCCCGCCACTGAATCGCAAGGCCGCATACACACCAGTACTGTCACTGTTGCCGTCCTGCCGAAAGCCGAAGAAACCGACATCGAAGTAAACGTCAACGACCTCAAAATCGACGTCTACCGCGCTGGTGGCCACGGTGGTCAATCAGTTAACACGACCGACAGCGCCGTGCGTATTACTCACCTTCCAACTGGACTCGTTGTCACCAACCAAGACGAAAAGTCTCAGATCAAGAACAAAGAAAAAGCCATGGGTGTCCTGCGTAGCCGCCTCTTGCAACAGCGCATCGATGCCGATAACGCCAAGACAACAGCCGAACGCCGCAGCCTGATTGGTTCTGGCGACCGTTCGGAAAAGATCCGTACCTACAACTTCCCCCAGGACCGTATTACTGATCACCGCATCGGCTACAGCCGCAGCAATATTCCGGCAGCCCTCAGTGGATCAATTGATGATTTAGTGGAGAACCTTCAGGCCTATGAGCGAGAACTCGCAGCCTCAACCGCTAGCAATTAACGACTGGCTAACTGATGCCACGCATCAATTAGTTATCGCGGGCATTCCTTCGGCTCGCCTGGATAGCGAACTTATCCTGGCCCATACACTGCGCAAAAACCGCAGCTACCTACATGCCCACCCCGAAGCCATCATGGAATCCCGTGAGATTGAGATCGCTGGCGCACGCCTCGCCCTACGCCTCGACCGCGTGCCAGTTGCCTACATCATCGGGCACAAAGAATTCTATGGCCACCAATTCTACGTCACGACAGCGACGCTCATCCCGCGCCCCGAATCTGAAACCTTGATCGAACTATTGAAAAAAGTTGTCCCGCGCAATGCATCTCTACTAAAAGACACCCTCCGTCTAGTTGATGTCGGCACTGGCAGTGGTGCACTAGGGGTTACTTCGAAATTATTGTTCCCCGAACTGAACGTCACGCTGGTTGATATCAGCCGCCACGCCCTGAAAGTCGCCGAAAAGAACGCCCGCGTCCTGGAAGCCGATGTCGACCTTATTCAAAGTAATCTTTTGGCATCGTACCCTTTCAGTGCCAATATTATTATTGCCAACCTCCCCTACGTCGACCCGGAATGGGAACGGTCACCCGAGACCGACCACGAACCGAGCGAAGCGCTGTTTGCAGGCAACCACGGCAAGGCCCTGATCTACGAATTATTAATCCAGACCCAATCAAAACTCGTCGATGGCGGCCACATCATCCTCGAAGCCGACCCAGAACAACACGATGATATTATCGCCGAGGCAAAAAAATACGGCCTTCTACTGACCGAAAAAGATAACTACGGGTTGTTGCTCGAAAAAGTAGCGAAGTAGCCCCTAGAGACTACCTCAACAGCCTTAGATAGCCGTTCCGACGCGGTTAAAGACAAAGATCAACACTGCAATGACGCTCAATGTGAATAGGAGTGGCAAGATAATATCAGTCGTACGGATCTTTTGGTGGTGATAGAACGAATCGTACGCTTTGTGTGCCACAAATCCTAGTAGCACCGTAATAATTGCAATCTGCGGAATCAATAAGTTTGTCACGAATGGTAACGAATACGCCACGGTCCAGTGGTACGCTACCCATCCGAGTTCTGCCATCACCACACTCCAGGCGAGGCTCAAGAATACAGGGTGCGTCTCGTCGTCATAGGTGTTCAGGATGTGACTAGCGGCGGCATAGCCGATCAACCACATGCCAATCACAACGATCGAGGCCGGCCACGCAAATGATACCGTATACAGCGCCGAGACACCAAGGATAATGGCGACGCCAGCCTGAGCAGCGACGTAGGTTCGTTTTGAACGAGGCTTCAAGATCAGTAGCCAAAGAATATACAACAGCGTTGCAATACCGAGTAGCAGGAACTTGCTCGAGTCAGCGATCGTCAAGCTATTGATCGCATACAAGTGCAACACGACGCTCACACTCACGATAATATCAACCAGGTTGGAGCGTATATTCACGAACCAATAACGCGCTCGAACAGCCAAGACACGCCATTTACTAACCAGCACCAACCCGAGTGCCAAGGCGATTGAGTTGGTGTAAAAGATCACCAGAGTAAGCGCGATCGCGAGGGCGACGTTCAGGACTGTATATACTACTTCACTCAAGAATGAGCGGCGGCGGACTAGTTTTAGAAACTCCATAATCTACGATTTATTATACCACGAGGGCCCTGATTATTGAGCTGGTCCGATGATGATCAGGAAGTCGGTATCGCCTACAACACTGACGGGCGGTGCGGTGGTTTTGAGAGTGACGTTATACATGGATTTAAGTTTGGCAGCAGTCAGTGGCTTGTCGGTCGCAATCTGGTAGATAGAGATGGCTGGGTATTCCCCATCATCGGCGTTACCAACGCTATCGATCGTGAATCCCTTGGCGATCAGCTTGTCGGCTTCGATTTGGGCTTTACCAGCGGTACCGCTGCCGTTTAGGACAGTAACGTGTGGCTCTTCTTCGACGAATGGTTCGGAAGTAATGATCTTGTTAAGGTAGGCCTTTAGGTCGCCGAACGAGTACTTACCAGCAACCGGTTGGGCATTACCAGTAAAGATTGCTTCACCCTCTTTATTAAGGTCGATTGATTTGATCTTGTCGGATGGAATGTCTTTAGCAAGCGCCATCAGGGTGCGAATCTCTTTAGTTTCAATGTTAGTGCGCAGGTTACTGCCGAGGGCATCAACCAGGCTTGTCACGTGTCCGATATTAGAGAGCGTTCCAGCACTGAGGGCTTTTTCACGAATCGCTACAAGGATCTTTTGTTGGTTACGTTCGCGGTCGAAATTCGATTGTTCAAATCCATACGTTGGGGCGGCGTCACCGCGGGCTTGAGCTAGGTAGAGGGCGTGCTCTGCATCCAAGACAGCCGGACCATTCGGGTAATCGATAAAGTGGCCCCTTGGCGGACACACAGTTTTACGCTTGGCGTAGTTTGGTCCACACTTCCAGTCGAAGTTACTGTCCATCTGACCATTCGGATTGCGGCTTTCGATATTAACCGTAATATTACCACCGATAGCGTTGACGACGTCGCGCATAACGGTGTAGTTAACGTGGACGCCATATTGAATATCCATACCGATGATGTCACCGATAAATGCTTGGATACCAGTTAAACGTTCTTGTTCGGCAGCATCGCTATCTTCTTCGTTGATACAACTAAAGTAGCTGTTGATCTTGCCCGAGTAGCCTTCAGCACAGGCTTGGCCGTATTTGACCTCAAGGTCGCGTGGAATACTGAACGTATAGGCGTCTTTCGTCTCTTGGTTAACGCTTAGGACAAGGATTGAGTCAGTTAAGTTCGACCCTTCGTGCCCAGGGTCGTCTTCTGAAGTACCAACGATAAGGAAGTTGCTGCGGCCATTGGCATCTTGCTTGAGAGGGTCATTCTTGACGATATCAAGGAAACTTCCCGAGAATACTGAGTCGCTGGCGTTAATTGCTTTAAAGGCTAGGAATCCACCAACACCGATAAGGGCGATGAGTAAGACAATGCCGACCCATTTAATAATCCGACGAGCTTTGCTCTTTGGCTTCTTACTCGCTCGGTCTTTACGACCGAAGCGCTTTTTGTCTTTCTTTGTAGCCTTTTTGCTCTTTTTGCTGTCACCGCCAGAGAAACTTCCACCGCCGAATGTGCCGCCACGGGCTTTCGAGCCAGTACTGACATCCAACCCCTCGTCGTCGATTTCGCGCAGTGAGTCATCAATGTCGCCGCGACCAATAATTTTGCTCTCACGAGCAACACCAACTGACTGACGGGCCTTGTTGCCAGTGTGCAGTGAGCGGTCGATTGGTTGTTCTTTGTCACCCTGGTGTAGGTTGCCTAGCTGTGTGCCGGCACGACGTGGAATGAACCCATCAATTGAAGGTCGTTTGTTATTCTTCATAAATACTCCACCTACTATACCTGACCAACCTTAAATTTTGAAGACTGACATAAGCGCAATAACTAAGGTATAATAAACCAAGTCAATGGAAGCATCATTCTTTACCCGTCACCCCCTATTTAAAGACGTTATCGGCATCGTAGTCTTTATTATTTGTGTAGTGATCGGGACGGTCGTTATTAATACATTCGTCTTCCGCAGCTTTAACGTGGTTGGTCCAAGCATGGAAAAAACACTATATACGGGTGACCGCTTGATCGTCGACCGCCTCGCTGTCACTGCGTCACAAATTCAGAACAAGTCATTCATTCCAGCACGCGGCCAAGTTATTGTCTTCAAGAACCCGCACTACAGTCGTGGCATCGAAGATGAATACATCGTCAAACGTGTCATCGGCCTGCCCGGCGAGCGTGTGCAACTGCTTAACGGCGTCTATACCGTCTATAACTCAACCAACCCAGCCGGCTTTAACCCTGATGATGACAATAACGGTGAACCCGGCAGCCCCACTACCGGCGAAGTCGACACAATCGTGCCAGAAGGCGAACTATTCGTCTCGGGTGACCACCGCCAAGGCAGCTTTTCATACGATTCACGTAATGGGCTTGGCACCATCCCTCTTTACGATATCGTTGGACCAGTTAGCTTTAGGGTCTTCCCCTTCAACAAAATCCGAACATTCTAATCTAAACCAGACTTGGTTCTGCAACCGTAATTTAATTGGTAAGAAAAGTGTGTGAAAAGATTCCATTGAATCTTTTCAGCCCAACGCAAAAGAAGATCTCCAGCGGAGGTCTTCTTTTAAAGAGTACTTTTCGTCCAATTAAATTACGGTTGCAGACAGCAATGAATGTGGTGTTGGACTTATTCTCCGAGTAATTTCTGTAATCGTTCGAGGTCGTCAGTGCTTTTGAACTTGATGACGATACTGCCGGCGCCTTTGTTGTTAACACGAATGTTGACGTCAGATTTTAGGCGGGTACGCAGTGAGGCGATACGGGCTTCGTGCTGTGATTCGGTTGGTTGCTCGGTGGCAACTTCGGGCTTGTCGCGGGCGTTACGGGCGTTGGTGACGTACTGCTCGACTTTACGAGCGCTCCACTCTTCGGCGATGATCTTTGGGACCACAGCGTTAATAAAGTCTTCATCCCACGAAATCAGTGGACGAGCTTGGCCTTCGGTTAATTTACCTTCGGCGATAAGTTCACGCACGGCTTTTGGTAGCTTCAAGAGGCGCATCGTGTTCTGGACAGCACTTTGTGACTTGTTGACGCGCTTTCCAATCGCTTCGTTGGTCAGGTTGAACTGGTCACGCAACTTCTGATAAGCAGTGGCCGTCTCGATTGTATTAAGGTCGCGGCGCTGTAAGTTCTCGATCAGCGATACTTCCAGCTTGTTCTGGTCGGTCATAGTGCGAACAAGTGCTGGGATGGTGGTCAGGCCAGCGATTTGCGAGGCACGGAAGCGGCGCTCACCGGCGACGATCTGGTAGCCGTCACTTGATTTGGTCACGATAATCGGCTGCAAGACGCCATGTTCTTTCACAGAATCGGCAAGTTCGTTCAGGGCCTCCTGATCAAAAGTGCGACGTGGTTGATCCGGATCGGCTGCGACATCAGCAATAGATAAGGTACGCAGCTCACTCACCTTCTCATCAAGTTTGTTCGTTGGATCGAAGTCGTCATCCAATAGATCCATCGGGATCAATGATTCAAAGCCGCGACCGAGTCCCTTTTTTTGTGCCATTATGCTGTTGCTCCAATAATGTCAGATTTTGGCTGAGTCGTCCGAGCGACCACTTCTTTAGCGAGTGCTTTATACGCCCGTGAGCCTTTCGAGAACTTGTCATATACACCAATTGGCACCCCGTGACTTGGGGCTTCGGCTAGGCGGATGTTACGAGGAATCGTAATATCAAATACTTTACCTGGGAAGTGACGCTTAATCTCTTCGTGGACCTGGCTGCTGAGTGTCGTGCGGCTATCAAGCATCGTTGGCAAGACGCCAAGTAATTCGAGAGCCGGGTTCATACCTTTGCGAACGAGCTTCATAGTCTCTAATAGTTGTCCTAGGCCTTCTAGGGCGTAGAATTCTGCCTGGACAGGAAGTAAGACATATTTCGCCGCAATCAGGCCGTTGACGGTTAACAGGTTGAGGCTCGGTGGGCTGTCGATCAGGATGTAATCGTAGGTGTCACCACTTGTTTCGATCGCATACTTCAAACGAGAGAAGCGCTTGTCAGCCTGCGCCAACTCGACTTCAGTATTCGCCAGGATTGAGGTGGTTGGAGCTAACCATAGGTTCTTGTGTTCGGTTGGAAGAACAACGGTCGCAAGCTCGGTTGTACCGGTAATAACATCCGACATTGTTGCAGTCAGTCCGGTCTTATCGATACCGAGTCCACTCGTGGCATTGCCCTGTGGATCGAAGTCGATCAAGAGGGTTTTTTTGTCAGCCTTGGCCAAAAAGTACGCCAAGTTAATAGCAGTTGTTGTTTTCCCAACACCACCTTTTTGATTTGTGACTGCAATAACCGTCGGCACTGTATTAGTTCCCTCTTCTTGTGTTGTATATATTGTAGCACGAGCGGCTTGGATTACAGGCTAATTTACGGTAGTGCTTTAGCGAATTTCAGACGCGAATCGGCGGCGAATAACCAAAGTTGCACTTCCGGCAATAAGACCAAGGAGCGCACCCGCAACGATCAATACCCATACAGACTGCGATTGCAGCATTTGGGCGCCGGTGTTTGGTGCGCCAGGCACGAAACCACCGCCATTACCCGTGCCAGCACCTGGAGTCGCAACATCTTCGTCTTCAGCAATCGCAGCGCCCTCAAAAGCAAATGCGTCAGAGTTATTTACTGAGACAAATCCATCAACGGTAGTATCGTAATCTGCTGGGAGTAGCACGCGGGCCTGGGAGTGTGTCAAAAGCGACGTATCGGTATCAGCCGAGTACACCATGTAGCATAACGGCGAGTCACTTATCTTTCCTGTTGCATCATATTCACCGAATCTTTGATCAGCGTAAACGATCCATTCTTCGGTAGTTTTGCCGGTACCCTGTGCACAAAATGGCAATTCTTGACCATTCAAAGAAACGAGCTGGGTGAAAAATGGATCACCCGTTCGCCAAACATCGCTATATACAAGACTGACGCCATCAATAACAAGATATTTATTGCCATTTTCTTTAATAAAACTTACACTTTGTAGCTCTTGAGCCGGCTTGTAAAGAAATACCCTTAGGGTCTGTTCGATTGATGTTCCGCTGTCAGAAACGGCCCGAACACAGACGTTAAACCACTCGTCTAAACCAGCATCCATTTTTTGGTAAGGCTCGATATCAGCCCCAATTTGCAGCTCATCACCATTAACACCACCGATCTTGAATGATGCGTCATCCGATCCAGGAACGGCACATGAGAGATCAAATGGAGTGTTTTGACGTGGCGTTCCATTTTCAACACTCAGCTCCACTAGCTTTGTCCCGATCGGTCCCGGCGCAAAGCTCCTGCCACTACCCGCTACAGTCCCGTTAAATCGAATACCACACGCCGTATAGTCTCCGGTGATTGTCCATCCTTGGTCGATAATTGATTGGTGAGCAGCCCCCGAGAAACAATACGCCAGTCCGTCGGCGTCAAATGCGACACCTGGCTGCAACACCCGTGTTGACCAGCCAGCCAGCAACTTGTCATAGCTTCCACTTGTGAAGCCTGACGACTGCATCATTTGACTCGCATTTTGGATATTACTGACATCCCATCCTGAAACGTCGCCGTCAAAATTGGTTGCGTAATTGAACATACCGCTAATGTTAGTGGCGCTACTTGTGTCCCAAGTCGATACGTCTCCAGTAAAAGATACTGCACCTCTAAACATATTCGAGAAGTCCGTGACGGAACCTGTCTCCCAGTTGATCAGATTTTTATTGAAGAGATTTGCGTTACTGAACATGCTCGCCATAGTGAGCGCACTTTCGGTGTTCCAATCTGAAATATCCCCGTCGAACGCATAGGTGTACATGAACATTGAATTAAAATCTTCAACGCCGCTAGTGTCCCATTCAGAAATGTCCTGATTGAATAAGTAAGCACCGTCAAACATGTGCGCCATCGTCGTCACATTTTCGGTATTCCAGCCAGAAATGTTGCCGTCAAAAGAGTAGTTATTGGCAAGCATATAGCTCATATCGGTGATATTAGTTGTGTCCCAATTCTCAATACCGCTCCCGATATTATCGATAGTATCGAACGCGTGGGTTGCACTTATATTAGGGGTGTTGCCGAAATTTGGGCTACTAGCTGGGAGACTCGCTAAACTATATGCACCGGCAAAGGCATATGCCATCGAACGCCACTCACCAGTTCCCCACTGATTCACTTCGATCAGCTTGTAGGAATCAAGACTAAAGTTACTATAGAGTGCCGGAAATGTCCCGCTGATACGAATTGTATAGGTACCGTCTTGGAGGAAGTCGTGCGTGACATCACCAGTCACACCCGTCTCGTCAAAAGTTCCATCGTTGTCCCAGTCAACATTATAGTTATAAGTAAAATCAGGATTTGTTGGAATAGTGACAGTCGTAGATCCGGGACCAACAAGGTCTGTCTGCCAGGTCGTGACAAAGTCGTCACCAGGCGCTGCACCAGCGGGTGCACCAAATGTCTGAAATGCCCAGACGCCTGCTCCTGAGAGAACCATTACAGCTACGATCAATCCTACGAACTGTTTTGTAACCTGCTTTTTAAATCGAGCAATGCCCGTCTGTGCAACTAATCCCATATATCCCCTTTACCCCAATTCAATTCCTTTTAGTATAGGTGGCTTTCAGCGTAAGCACAATCAGATTGCAGCTAAATTATAGACATAACAAAAATCCCCACCGGTAAGGGCAGGGATTTTAAAGATTTTGTTGTACTACTTGATTGAAACGATTTCGATCTTGCTGTACTTTTGGCGGTGACCGTTTTCTTTGTGAACACGCTTCTTCGCTTTGTAGCGGATTACACGGATCTTGTCACCCTTGATGAGGTCTTCAACGACCTTTGCTGTTACTACCACGTCTTTGACAGTTGGCGTACCGATTGTGACGTTGTCACCATCGATAAGCAACAGTGCGTCTAGAGTGAGCTCTTTAGTTCCTTCTTGGAGGAGGTCCACCAATAGGGTCTCTTTTTCGGCGACAATAAATTGTTTTCCACCGATCTTAACGACTGCTTTTGTCATATTATTCCTTAATATCTATTAATTGTGTACATTTTGTACAATCAGTTTTCTATTTTAACAGAGTGAGAGTCATCTGTAAAGATTAGATCTGTCCACCGCCCGTGGCCAGTACGATCACTAGGGCCAGGCCGACCGTTCCAATCAACGTATACATGCCGTGATGCAGCTTCCAACTCTTGCGCCAAGCAACAGGCAGTTTCTGGCGGTAGTGGTGCGCAGCGACAGCGACAGCCCCAACGAGGGTCAATAAGGTCAGCCCACCGAGGGTTGCAGGGCTCATCGATTGAATGGCCGAGCCGAAGTACGTCAGCGGATTGCCAATCCCCTGTTCGATTGGCGCGGCGTAGACGACCTGTGCGTCATTCGTGGCATCACTAGCACCTTCAACGGCTGCAACGGTCGCAGGGGCGCCGTAGTAGGCCACAACCAGCGTTGTATTACGTCCATCGATCATGCCATCAACAACTGCAAAGCCAATATCCTGATATTTACCGTTAAGGATATTTGCTCGGTGTGTTTCGGAGTTCATCCATGCATCAACCGTCGCCTGTGAGGTTGGATAATTCTTGGCAAGGTTTTCGCCGGCCACGTCGTAGTTATAGCCACTATCCCCTAGCCACTTCCACGGCGTGACGCCGGTTGGTGAGGTATGTGCCCAGTAGTTATTAGCGAACATGTCTTGGGCCTTTAAGAAGGCAGCCTTACTTAACTCATCATTAATTTTTAGACTAGGTAAAGAATCTTTCACCCGTTCGGTGTTCGTATCAGCCAAAAGTTCAGCCGAGCTGATGTCAGAGACTCGCCCCAGGACTTCCAGTCGTCCAGAGGTAAAAAGACCGTACGCAAGTTGCATAAAAACCGCCAACACTAATACTGCCGTAATACCGTGCAAGCGGACCAAATGTGGTCGGTAATGGTTGCCTTTATGAGGAACCAAGGCGCGCCTGAAGTGTGTACGGAGCTTAGATTGTAAGGAATTTTTGCGTTTTTGTTTTGCTTTCACGCTGAAAATAGTATATCACTTATGTTTCGATTCAAAAAGAAAAACTCCCCTTTCGGGGAGCTGATCGAGATTGCGTCAGAATGTTTGTTTTGAGTAGTCAGTAACTACGCGTTGTTTTCGTTGCGGCGACGAACGGCACCGATGATCCACCAAGCGGCAGCGGCAATAGCAGCAAGGATAAGAATCCACCAGAACCATGCAAGTCCGAAGATCTTACCATCGTTGTTGTTGACGTCGATTGCGGCGAAGTTATCAGTGTTTGTGCCCTTCACTTCGGCAGCACCATCATTAGAGGCTGTGTCGGTTGCACCGAGGACAGCTGCGTTTGTTGCAGCTGCGCCGATAACCCCGTTAAAGGTCGTAGCAGCTGGAGTTGCGTCAGCAGTCTGGGCTGCAGCTGGAGTTCCGCCGTCAATTGATGCAGCTGGCGCACCAGGGACTGTGATCACAGGGAAGACTGGAGCAACAGGAGCTTCGGATACTTCGAAGGTTGCAGTCTCTGTTTGGCGGAAGTTGCTTCCACCGATGTTAGCTTTGAAGTTCGCCTTGACGTACACTTCAACGTCACCAGCTTCGTTAGGAAGTGTAATGTTTGCAGAGGTTGCGTTTTGATCAAGGATTATTGCCTTAACTTCACCGTCAACGTAGACTTCGTAGTTGTTGAATTGTTCGCGGCCATATACTGGAGACCAGTTTACGGTAGCTTCGGTTCCGACGATGAAGTCGTCTTCGGATGTGATTTCGCCAAGGGTCAACGTTCCGATCACTTGGAGTTCAACAGTCGAACTGGTTGTCGTAACACCATCTTCGGTTGCACTCACGTAGACGAAGTACGAACCAGGCGCTGTAAAGAGATTTGAAACATCTTTAGAGGTGCTTTTTTCGTTTGATACAGCGGTAAACCCGGTGTATCGGTCGGTGCTGTACGAGAATGTGTATTCTAGGTTTGTAGCCGTACGATCAGTTGCAGCAGTCCAGTTTACGGTTGTAGCGGCGTTTGTCCAACCTTGAGTCTGAACAACAGGTGTAGCAAGTGGAGTTCGTACGTTGACGATTCCGATAGCGACATTGTCGTTACGATCAATGATCTTAGCTTGCAGTGCAGCAAATTCCGGTGAAGTCATCCGACTCGCTGTTTTGCCGTCGAAAGGCACATTGTACGCATTTACATCGCTGGTCTGCGCGTTTGTTATTAGTGAGCGACTACTATCTTTCAATACGACGCCGTCCAGACTTACCGGTACACCGTTAATTCCAGTGATTGTCTTGCCAGAAAGTCCTTCAAAGTAAATGCCGTCAGCATTATATTGAAGTGTCGATGTACCACCAAATGATACGTTTGTAATATTGCTAGTAGGAATTTGTGTTTTTACACCGTTGGTCGTTACCTCCTTTGAGGTATAGAACGCAATTGCAGCCCAAGAGACGTCTGCAACAGCTGCACCTTGGATACGAATACCGTCTGTGTCGTAAGTTTGCCCGACAGTCTTGGCAGTAACAGAAATTCCGTCCTTACCAAGTCCGTGTACGTATACGTTGTCGATCCGCACGTTTGCGTAGCCGTTAATATCAATTCCAGTTGCCTTTGTGCGGACATTACCCGCTGATTCAACTTGAACGTTCTCAATGATACCGTTTTTGCCGTTCGCTAGTTTCACAAGTGCGTTACCACTTGCGGCAATACCGTCACTTGATCCAACGACACCGAGCGACTTAATTGTGATGTCGTTAAGCCCTTCAGCTAGAAGTCCTTGTCCGCTCGCGTTTGAGAGAACAGTGATTTTCGTTGCGTCACGGCCTTCACCGATGATCTTTGTACCGTTCTTAACGATCGTAAGTCGTTCTTGTGGGAATGTGCCAGCAGAAAGACGAACAGTTCCGTTTACCTTTACTGCGTCGAGAGCTTTTTGAATTGTTGCAAAAGGAGTTGCCGCTGTTGTTCCCTGGTTTGTGTCACTACCACCATTTGCGACAGGTGCAACATATACAGTGTCATAACAGTTGAACGCATCGTACGGAGCAACCGCACCATCGATTGCACGGATGATGTTACCTTCAGCGTCTGATTCGAAGACAGTCACTGCACTCGCAGGGACGCTAGCCTTGGTCGTATTTAGTGGGATAGAGACATTCTGTTTGTAAGAATCCGCAAAAACAGGTGCTGACAATGAAAAGTCGGCACTTGAACGAACATAGATAGGTCGTTGGTCTGTGTTGTTACCTTTAATATCGAATGACACCAAACCGTTATTACAGTAAGGTTCTGCACTTAGGCCGTAAGGGCCGTATGTGGGCGCAACCGCATTTGCCTTTTCAGAAAAAAGAAACGGCACACTGGCCGTAATAGTACTCACAACTAACAGGGCTGCTAGTGCGAAATTGGTGACTCGTTGATATCGTTTGCTCGTAAATAGATTCATCGCACAACACTCCTTATTGTTCTAGTTAAAGATCGCTCCACGCAGGCGACCGACACAGATATACAACTCTCTCACCTTTTGTATATAAATTAAACATACCACTTTCAAAGTGATTTGACAATCAGAATTTAATCTTATCTTAAGAATGTTTTGGTATAGGCAAAAAAGCGATTTTCTTCACGAAATACGTGGCAGTTCCGAGCACTGCGATGACGCCAATCCACCAGTACCACAGCACGCCAAAAATGCTCCATCCCCCACTGGTTGGAGCGATAACTGAAGCGCCGTCGTTTGGTGATAGCTGTCCGGGTGCGTTACCGATCGTACCCCCAAGGACATTGGCGATGCCATTAGCACCCGTTTCATTCTGGGCATCACGACTTGGACTAGCACTTGGTGACACACTCGCTGGGAATAAGGTCTCGCCACTCGCGAGCTTGTCACTTAAACTATCGGTTGGAATAACTGGCAATGGAACGACAGCCAGTTCGGGCGAATACCCAAAGGTAAACAATATATTGGCCGTCACATTACCCAGGCCATCAGTGACCGTCAGATAATAGCGGTATGTACCCTCGACTTTAGGCCAGAACGTTGGTTCGGCAATCGTATAGGAAAGATCATGACCGTCAGGGTTACGTGCATCAGAGGTCCAACTGTAGGACGCAATGCCGCTCGGGTCGGTGGCGGTAACAGTTGGGCTAATTGAGCCGCTTTTAATAATAGTATTACCCCCAGTCATCACTACGACTGGCCCGTCGTTATCGACAACAAATCCACCAGATGTCAGCGTGTTGTTTCCTAGTGAGTCGCTGACGGTAAGCGTGGCCGTATAGGCACCACTTGGAAAGTCCGCTGCTGGCGTCACATCAAACGCGTATAGTATCGACGCCGGGTTGCCCGACACCTGCGTCAGCGGCGATTGTGCCACGATGCTGCCACCACTATTCGTAACCACAACCTTGTACTGGCTGATATTCGGATCGTCCGCATTAGCCGTTACAACGACCGAATACGCAGTACCTCCTGCAGTTGCGCGCGACAGCCCGAATCCCGACACCGCAGGTCCGGCCGCATCAACGGTAAATGCGCCAGTAGCACTTGGGGTGCTCGTATTACCCGCACCATCAACTGCCGTCACGCGCCAGTTCCAACTACCACTCGTTGCCGGAATAAGTCCAGCCGCATTATAGGTCGTGGCCGCTATGCCATCCTTGCAAGTCGCACCAGTAAAGGACGAGTTGTTCGCCAGGCAGACAGTGTACGTCACACCACTTGGATCTTGGACGGCATTCCAGTTCAGCGCCACCGCGTTCGACCGACTAACAGTCGCCGAGCTGGTCGGCGACGTGATAGTTGGTGCAGCAGGCGCGACGCAATCAAGCTCCGCCAGACACCCCAACAAATTTAAAGGCTCGGCCTGAGTAGGCCGAGCTAAAGAAATCGAAATCATGACAGTCAAAGTAATAGCCGCTAGCAAAAATGGTATAATTTTTGCTCCTCGCAGGATTGGCGTTTGCGTATCCACTCGACTGTCCTCCCCATAACCCCACCAATGGTGCTATGTACCTTTAGTATACCACAAGCTCGTTAGCTTTTGGAGTCCTCTCGCCCTTCTAACTCGTGGATTCGGTGGTGATTCAGGCCGTAATAATGCGCGATCTCATGCCAGAGTGTTCTCTTTATTTGTTCAAACAATTCTTCCGGCGTGCGGACGATCATCAGGATCGAATGTTTGAACAACGTAATTTTATCTGGCAGTACAAAAGTGTAGTTACCGCCGCGTTGGGTTAACGGAATACCTTCGTATAGCCCTAGCAGGATATTCCCCTCGCGCAGTCCCGACTTGTGGGCTTGGTATTCATCCGGCCAATCAGCGTAGACAATTGCCACGTTATTCAGCCCCTTGATGTATTCTTGGGGCAGTTCGTCCATAGCTCGGCTAATCAGCCGATCGAATTCGTTATCAGTAAGTTCCATAGCTATATTAAGTATAGCGCTTATTCTTGCGAAAAGGTAATCTTTTCGTCAGTTGTATCATTTAAGATAGCATCCCAGGCTTGATCGAGGATTGATTCGTCGATGTCAGCGTTCAGGTCGATGGTCTCGTCCTGTTCGTATGCATCTAACGGGCTAATCGTCCCATCCGTGGTGGGGTCAACTGGTTGTAACTGGAGGTAGTTTAAGATCGACATTGTTTATTTTTCACTTTTTAATGATGTATGTATTTAAGCATAAATAGTATTAAAAGTCAATCCCCTCCCGCCTCTAAAAACTTTCCAAGCTAATAATCATGGTCTATAGTAAACATATGAATAAAGCATCGATTACACGAAACGCATTTGGGATAGTAGTTGTCGGAGTGGGCGTGCTCGCACTCTTGGGCGCAATCGGATTGTTTAACTTTGGGGAGATCATTGGGCGCTGGTGGCCACTACTCGTCATCTTTGGTGGTCTTATCGCCTTTATGAGTAACCCGCGCGAAGTTATTTGGCCGGTCGCTATCGTTGCAGTTGGTGTCCTGTTCCAGCTACGGCAGCTTGATATCGTCAGCTTTAACGTCTGGCAGTTGTTCTGGCCAATCATCGTCATCGCAGTCGGTATCTCGATCATCCTAAATCGGACCGCTTGGGCCAAAGACCGTAAAGTCCATACCGCCGACACCACTAACCTATCAGTTATCTTGTCGGGTAGCGAAACGCGCAATAATTCACAGGATTATAAGGGCGGCACGATCTCGACAGCTTTTGGTGGTGTTGAGCTAGACCTGCGCGATGCCAAGATCAAGAAGTCGGCAACTTTGAATGTTAGTGTTATCCTCGGCGGCCTAGAGCTGAGCGTTCCACGGGAATGGCGGATTGAATCCCATGTCACCCCTATCCTTGGTGGTGTCGACGAACGCGCCCTTAGCAACACCAAATCTAGTGCACCCACACTGATCATTACCGGCGACGTCATCCTTGGCGGTATCGATATTAAACATTAAAATATCCCCAAATAAAAAGCCCCGCCTATCTCACGATCAGCGGGGCTTTCTTTGTGGGATAGCTCAACGCTGGTCGGAGTTAGACGGGGGTGGGTTCGCGAGTTTCCTCGCGGGTAGTGTCCGATTGCGATTCCTGCTTGTTCTGGTCTGCTTTCTTGTCACGAGTGACGTAGAGGGTGATGCCGATGGCGATCAGCAGAATGAAACCCAGACCTCGCGTACTCAGCCAGAAGCCGGGAACGAAGACCTGGATCTGCGTGTAGACCTTACCCTTGACGTCCGCCATGGTAAGCGGGACTTCGTGGAAATCGGGCGTCGGATTAGCGTCACCCATGGTCATCAAGCTACCGTCGTCTTCGTACCCGATAAAGGCGTGCGTCACGGGATCAGCCATACCTTCCTGCTGGAAAGTGATGACGTCGCCGATCTTCAGTTCGTCCACCGGCGCCGTCAGAACGATGGTCCCGACCGGGAGGGTCGGTTCCATCGAACCTGTCGCGATCCTGTAGTGCGGGACCACGGCAGAAAAGATAGCAAGAAGGCCGATGACTGAGGCAATCACCAACCAAAAGCGGTGCTTACTCAGAAATTTCTTCACTTGTTACCAATCCTTCTTCCGGTGTCACCGAAACGATCTCCGGCTGAGGAATTTCCTCGGCCGGTACAAATTCGACCTCGGGCGCGGGTGCGACCAAGGCCTCGGGCTGAACCAACGGCTCAGCCACAGCTTCTACAGGAGCAGCCTCTGGTGCTGGCGAAGGAATGACTTCCTCGACAGGCGCCGGAGTTGGTGCCGGTGTCGGTGCTGGTGCCGGTGCCGGGGCGGGCATCGGCTCGGCTGAAGGCACAGGCTGCGCGGGAGGCGCAACGATGACTTCAGTCGGAACTTCAACCACATCCTCGACAGCATCGCCGGAACCCTGTACGGGTTCGGGCGCTGCTTCGAGCTCAGGCTTGGCCGGTACTTCCTGCGTGGTAGCAACGGCAGGTACTGGGGGGACCTCGAATGTGATCGTGATCGTCCCCGGCTGGCTGGCCGTGTAGCTAGCACCACTGCTAGGAGTGGCATAGACGTAAAAAGCAGCGATGAGTATCACTGCCCCAATCGTACTGCGACGATGCTGCATGTAATACCCTTCTGTTGGAATTGCAATGGAGAGGTGCATAAGGCTCGGATTCTTCAGAACCTTATGTGCGTATCAATTGACTAAAGTTGTGTTGCCGTGAGGGCACTCTCTTTCTGGGTAGGAAAGGAGTGCCCTCACGGGGTGAGCAGCTACTGCTGCTCGAGGGTGACCGTGGCCTTGGTCGAGACCGAGACGTTCTGCCACTCGTTGCCGGCGCTCTTGTCGAGCGCGCCATCGAGCGTGAAGGCCTTGGTCTCGCCCGGCGCGATCGTGCCGACCGTGGTGACCGGCAGGCTCTTGTAGGGAACCAGCGACGTGATGCCGCTGACGCCCATGAGGAGCTTGCTCGCGTCCGGTGCCGGCGTGTTGATTCCGACGACGGCCGAGTTGCGGATCGGTTCGGCGCCCTTGCCCAGCGTCAGGCTGAACTTGGCGACGGCCGGGATGTCACCGGTGTTGGTGACGTAGACCTTCTGGTGCTGGACGTCTCCGCCCGGCGCCAACTTGTTGAAGTCGAGGTCGAACGTGCCGACCGACGACTTGTCGTCGGTCAAGCCGAGCGACAGGGTTGCCGAGTTGGCGTCGACGGTACCACCGCCGGACGCCGAGAAGTTCGCCGTCGAGGCCACCGGGGTCAGGAGCAGCGCGGCCGCCAGGGCGACGGCGCTGACGCCGCCGATGTTGCGGACGTTCTTCTTGGTGCGGGTGGAGAAGGACATGGTGTCCCCTATCTGTGGCTGGTGCCACGGTCTGTGGATCGGGTTTTGGATGAGCATGTACTGCAACGATGCAATGCACAAAACGAAGAATACCTTAAGATTGGCTGTATGTCAACACTTATTTTACCTTTTGTCTAGCTTATGTTCTGCATTGTGTTTATGCTTTTTGAAGAGTGATTGTCAACGGTTCGCCGTCAATCTTCACTTCAACGGTGTGACTTCCCTGCTCATCAAACAGATCGGTCGCGGCATTGTAGCTGAGTTGTGTCGCCAGGACTTCTTCACCGATCGTCTCGGCGTGATCGGTAATCGCTTGCTCTACCAACCCTTCAGCAACTAACGAAAGGACGATGCGGTCATCGACGTTCAGTTCGGCTGATTTACGAGCAGATTGGATGTGGCGAACAATTTCGCGCATTAAGCCTTCGCTCTTTAGCTCTGGAGTTAATTCGAAATCTAGGGCTAACTCGTCACTCTCATTTTCAGCAAGAATAACTTTTTTAACATTCAGTTCTTCAGTCAGCACATCTTCGAAGCTAACAAACTTACCAAGGGTCGGAACGGTCACGCTAGCGAGGGGTTGGCGAATCTTCATCTTTGACTTGGCGCGCAGGCTAAGGGCCTGATTAACGTAGTCGCGGACGGTTTCCATATCAGTCACAACTAATTCGTTGACGTGACCGGCTTTTGGCCAGTCAGTCAGGTGAACTGATTCTTCACCAGTTAAGTTACGGTACAGTTCTTCTGATAGGAACGGCACAAATGGCGCCATTACTTGGCTGAGGCGAACCAATACGTAGTGTAGTGTCTTGTAAGCGAGCTCTTTGTCGGCAGTATCTTCTGATTTCCAGAAACGGCGGCGTGAGCGGCGAACAAACCAGTTACTCGCGTCATCGATGAATGGCAGGATAGGTTTGAGGGCGGCGGCCATGTCGTAGCCATCCATGTGTGTTCCAACTTCACCGATTAATTGGTGCAAGCGGCTGATGACCCATTGGTCGAGTGGATTAGTCAAAGATTCAGATGGGTCCTGCAGGTTACCATCATATTCCCAGCCGTCGACTTCGGCGTACAGCGTAAAGAAGTCGTACATGTTCCAGACCATGCTGAGTTTGCGGGCGACGTCCCCTACTTCTTTATCTTGGAGGACAAAGTCTTCACCAGATAGGAGTGGGCTTGATAACAGCAGGAAGCGCAGGCTATCGGCGCTGAACTTATCCATCAATTCGTTCGGGTCGGTAAAGTTACCGAGTGACTTGCTCATCTTGCGACCATCGTTACCAGCCACATTACCGGTGACGATGACGTTTTTGAAAGCGTTGTGACCGAATAGTCCAACGTTGACGGCATGTAAGTAGTAGAACCAAGCACGGACTTGTCCGACGTATTCAACGATGAAGTCGCCGGGGAAATTCGCTTCAAACTTCTCGACGTTTTCAAACGGATAGTGGAACTGCGCGAATGGCATTGAGCCTGATTCGAACCAGCCGTCGAGGACCTTGTCGATACGCGTGTAGTGTACGCCGTCGATATCAAAAGTAACATCGTCAATCCATGGGCGGTGATAATCTTCTAGTTCAACTCCTGAAAGTTCTTTGAGTTCAGCGTAGCTGCCGATAACTTTGACGTGCTCGACACCGTCAGCGTCGATACCCTTCCAGACCGGCATCGCAGTTGCCCAAAAGCGGTCGCGTGACAAGTTCCAGTCCGGTGCGGTCTCGATCGTCTTTTGGAAACGACCGTGCTTGATGTGACCTGGGAACCAGTTGACGTTCTCGGTGTTTTGTTCGAGCATCTCTTCACGTTGGCCGTCGATGTTAAAGAACCAGCTCGGGTGGGCGCGGTACATCAGCCGTTGTCCGGTACGTGGGTTATGCGGGTATTCGTGACGGATGTAGTCGATCTTCCAGACGACACCGCGTTCAAGTAGGGTTTTCGCGACAGTCTTGTTGATTTCCCAGACATCTTCGCCGATCCAGTCGCCTTCAGTGTAAACACCGTACTCGTCCAAAACGTGGACGACAGGGATGCCTTTTTCCTTAGCAAAGATAAAATCCTCTTCACCGTAGGCAGGTGCCAAGTGAACAATACCGGTACCAGATTCGGTTGTGACGTAATCTGCTGCCCAAATTTTGTGTGCACCTTCGCCGCGGTCGTCGAACAATGGTTCGTATGACTTGCCGATCAGATCAGCGCCTTTTAGTTCACGGATAACGGTAAATTCAAGAGCTTGGTGCTTGGCATCGGTGAATACTTTGGCGGCGAGATCCTTCGCTACGACAAGGCGTTGTCCATCGATCTCAACTTCGACGTAATCTACTTCACTATTCACTGCGAGGGCGGTGTTCGCAGGTAGCGTCCAAGGGGTGGTAGTCCACGCTAGTAACGAATAGTCTTCGTCGACTACCTTAAATTTCGTGTAGACCGACGGATCGGTGACATCAATATATGCCCCGGCGTCCATCGTGACTTCGGCTTTAGAAAGTGGTGTTGCCCACTTGGTGTCGTACATCAAGACGCGTTCGCCTTCATAGACTTTACCTTTTTCGTATAGCTGTTTGAACGCCCACCAGACAGATTCCATGTAGTTCTTGTCCATTGTCTTGTAGGCACCCTTGAAGTCGACCCAGCGGCCAACGCGGTCAATGGTTGATTCCCATAGGTCACCGGTCTCGACCATGCTCTTGCGGGCAGTCGTGATGTAATCAGCCAGGCTGATCTTGGTACCAATGTCGTGGCGATCAGTAATTCCCAACTTTTTCTCAACGAAGTTCTCCGCCGGTAGTCCGTGGGTATCCCAGCCCCAGACGCGCTCGACGTGTTTGCCCTTCATCGTTTGGTAACGCGGTACAGCGTCCTTCACAATCGAACTCAGGAGGGTTCCGTGGTGTGGCACACCGGTGATGAACGGAGGGCCATCGTAAAAGACGAATGAATTCTCTTTTGGACGCAGATCAACAGACTTTTCAAACGTCTTGTTCTCTTTCCAATATTGGACGAGGTCTTTTTCGTATTCGAGGGCGCGGCGACGGGTTCCTGAGGTGAATTTCATGGGGCTCCTGGGTGAGTTAGTTTAGTACGGTGATAAATTTTTCCAAAAAAATAAAACCTTCATCCATCGGAACCCGGTAAAGGGTGGTACCATCCGATTTCTGAAAGTTTTTATAACTTCAGCACTTGTTTGATCGCTGTAACGTCGCGTTCACGCTTGGGTCTAATAAGGCATTGCCGGTTCTTCCAAAATGACATTCACGGGTGATAATCGCTATTTCGTATGACGAAGTGTCTCTTTAAAGCTTACCACTACGGCTGCTAGATGACAATATAGCGCCAACGGTTGCCACCTATGGCCGCCTCTTTGCGAGTTCCGGTGAAGTTTTGGGCAGCATCAATAATAAATTCGCCAGCATCACCTTCATACACGGCCCATGCATGCCCGCCATTAAGCTCTTCGTCAATATTACGCTCAACACGTATTTTACCAGGTGCTAAAAGTTTATGATGCATCGCGGATTCGACAACAAGCGCGCTCAACAAAGCTTGATGTCGACACACACCAACACCGGCATTAATATACTCACTCAAGCCGATAATGCCTCTTTTATCATAATGAGGACTACTCAACTGTTCTACCGAATCAAGGTCATAGTCCAACATGATAGCAACGTAGCGTTGAATAAGTACCAACTTTGCACGATCCGAAGCTGGACCATCCCTTTGCATATCAACGAGACTTTCAAGTGCGCCTAAAACCGTCGCTCTCACCGCCTCGCTCTTGTCATCAATAAAGACTTGTTCGGAACGTGATGTTCCATACACTCCACCGGCAACTGAAGTTGAACGACGTCCAATGAGTGGATAATTCATATAGTAGCCGTATGGCGCCTCGTCGGATTCTCCCCCAAAATTACGGGACAGCTGAAGGCGCTCCGTCCAACGCTCGGTATAGTCTGATCTGATACCACTAACCTTTCGCGCGTCAGACTCGGTTGCGGCAAGGTCTTCGGGCTTTTCCTGCAACACATATCCAGTCAGCCGTGTGCCATTTCTCGAGTTGTTGTCCTTTATAATCAAACGATCAGGCTCATCCTCGCTAACGGAAATAGTGAAGTGGCTTCGCGATACGTCCGACCCATAGTCAAAGCGATCCGTGTGGTAATCACGTCCAATAACGAGGTCTTGGCCGGGCCAGATGCCTTTGAACGCATCAACAGATTCATCAACAAGAACATATGGTGTCTGATATCTATCGTTATGACGGGTGTCCAAAATGAGGTATGTGTTTTCATCGCCCACTCGCACACCTGCAAGCACAGGTGAATTAATCACGACGTCATTACCAAGTTCTTCGGCTGAAATAATGTGGCGTGCTGTATCAACCTCTAGCCAATCAGTACCGACTGGAAATTTCTCCACCAAGAATGAAGACGAAGCATCAACCGAGAGTGTTTCTTGAGAACGTTCACGTTCAGATGCCGCCATTATCATAATTTAATGACTATATAACTTTTACGATAAAAAGTCAATAATTACCATGTCGTTAACAGGGGGCTGTGCGTGGCACCAAGACCTTGATTGTCCGAGACACGCCTTTATTCACTTTCGTTTTTTTGATGTCTATGTATATTCGTTACGCGAACAGTGCATCACCGAACTTCAGCACAACCAGCACTACCATTAGTGCGAGCCAGCTCAGGACGATCATTTGGTGGTAGCCATTTGCAAGGAACTTTTGCACCTTGGCATTCAGCTTGTTCTTTAGGTTAAAGGTATTTTCGCGCAGGTTATGGTGCGTCATTGTCGAGAAGATAAGCGTTGTTGCCGTTGTGACGATCAGGCACCAAGGGCATAAGACTTGAATGGCGTAGACACTCTGGAAGAATAGCCAGTACGAGAAGATCGCACCGAGCAGGAAGCCAATGTTAGCCGCAATCAGGAACCAACGAGGGAATGTGATTTTAGCGAGGCCAAGTACAGCAACGGTCACTACAACGGCAAAAGCCATCAGACCAATCACCATGTTCGGGAAGCCAAAGACATGTGACTGCCAGGTTTCCATCACCGTCGAACAGTTCAGGACGACGTTAATACTACATGATAAGACTGCGTTCGGGTCTTCGTAGAGGTGGAACTTTTCAATCGTCAGCGTAAAGGCCGCGATCAGAGCCGCAATACCAGCGGCTAACATAATGCCAAATGTTATTTTTTGGTTATACTCACTGCTTTTTTTCTCACGTTTCAAGAACTGCATCAACTTATTTGATTTCTTATTGAACATAATAACTCACCTCACTAATGGTTGGTAACGGGATGCCACGCCAGCTGTTTTGGACCATGCCGTCCTCACTGAGGGCGATCATGGTTGGGTACTCAATAATGTCGTAAGCACGGCAAAAATCGATACCAGCGGCGGTTTCAGGGTTTAATGTCTCAAGGATATGACCAGTTTGGTGTTCAAAGTCCCGCAGATACTCAATCACAGAGCGTGCGTAATCAGTCTCTTCCTTGTACACCACCACGACGCGCATCGACTAAGCGGCTTTCTTTTCGTCATTGGCACGTTTGCGCTCTTCGAGGATCTGCAAAAAGTCATTCAAGGTTTTGAAATCTTGGTAGACACTGGCAAAACGAACGTAGGCGACTTCGTTACGGGTCGCAAGTTCATCGAGAACCTTGTCACCGATTTGCTTTGACGTAATCTCGTTCTCCCCTAGTGCGTACAGACCAGATTCGATTTCGTCGATCATTTCTTCGATTTCAACTTCTGAGCTAAAGAACTTACCAACTGATCGCTTGATAGCAATCGCGAGTTTTTCACGGTCGAATAATGCCCGTGAGCCGTTCTTTTTAATGACAGCCAAGTTTGGCTTTTCGATACGTTCGTAAGTGGTAAATCGTTTGCCGTCTGGTGATTCACGACGACGACGAATAGTGACACCATCGCTGACTTCGCGAGATTCAACGACGCGACTATCACCAATGTTTAACTGTGTCATATCTACTCCTCTGTTTTCTTGTTGCGCTTCTTACGGCGGCGTAGGAAGGCTGGTGTATCAGATTCATCCTCTTGGGTCTCAGCTGGTTGGTTCCAAATGTTGGTATCGTGGCTTTCTTCAGCGAAGATTGCGGCAGATTCAGTCTGGTCAAGATTCAGGTCAACAGCGCTGACGACTTCATCGGCCATACGGTCGTTAAGTGGTGCGGCAACTTCTTCTGGTTCTTGTTCAGTTTCCTGAAAGTACGCAGAGTCAAAACCAGTCGCAATAACCGTGATGATCAGTTCGTCGTCGAGTTCAGGTTTCAAAGTTGCACCAAAGATGATGTTGGCGTCAGGTGAAACTGCGCTGGTGATGATCTCGGCAGCTTCCTGGATTTCTGACATGCTCATGTCATAGCCACCGGTGACGTTGAATAGGACACCCTTAGCGCCGTCGATTGAGACTTCGATAAGTGGTGATTCAATTGCCTGTTGGGCAGCTTGTGAGGCACGGTTGTCGCCTGATGCACGGCCGATACCCATAAGGGCAGATCCGGCGTTACTCATGATCGCCTTGACGTCAGCGAAGTCGAGGTTAATGAGGCCGTGTTCGGTGATCAGTTCAGAGATACCTTGGACACCTTGGCGAAGCACGTCGTCAGCAATCTTGAATGTTTCAAGAAGCGGTGTGCGGCGGTCAATCGTCTGGAGTAGGCGGTCGTTAGGAATAGTAATCAGTGTGTCGACGTGGCGACGAAGTTGAGTGATTGCCCAGTCAGCGTTCTGACGGCGCTTTTCACCTTCAAAGCTAAACGGTTTTGTCGCAACACCGACGACGAGGATACCCATTTCACGGGCAACTTCAGCGACAACATAGCCGGCACCAGAACCAGTACCACCACCAGCACCGATAGTCACGAAGACCATGTCAGCACCTTGGAGGGCGTCTTTAATTTCTTCACGAGATTCGTTGGCAGCTGATTCACCCACGATTGGGTTTGCACCAGCACCAAGTCCACCAGTAGTACTGTGACCCAGGTGGATCTTTGTATCAGCTTTAGAATTATGGAGTGCCTGCGCATCGGTGTTCATTGCAATAAATTGCACACCAGAAAGACCAGCGTCTTTCATGCGGTTTACGGCAGAGCCGCCGGCTCCACCAACACCAACTACTTTGATGCTGGCAAACGTCTGTATATCACTTGGCTTCACTTCAGGCATGTCGTCCCTTTTCTCCTCAGTCTATTCTATCTTCCCCTAGTATACCATTTAGCAACGGGATACAAAGGGTAGTAAAACGTTAGGCTTTAAATCGAGCAAATAATTTAGTCACAAGACCCTGAGCGTTCTTCATTGAAACGTTCGATTTCTTGTGTGTTGGACCGGTCGCAAGGCGCTCGGCGTCAATGAGCATCAGGCCGATAGCCGTTGCAAAAGATGGCTTTTCGATGTCATCAGCGACACCGCCATACCCAGTTGGTTTACCGATACGGGCGGCAAGGCCAAAGTAATTCTTGGCGTATTCGACGATGTGCTTTAGTTGTGCACCACCACCGGTCAACACAATGCCACTCGGCAGTTTACCAGCGCGGCCGGCTTTCTTTAACTGGAGTTGAATCGCTTCAAAAATCTCTTCCAGGCGAGCTTCAACGATTTCGTCGATGTCCTGAGTGCTAAACGTCAGAACTTCCCCATCGTGTTTCAAGCTAACACCGGCATTGTCGGTACGAGCGACAGCAGAAGCGTGTTCAAGTTTAATCTTCTCAGCAACTTCAGGATCGGTTTTCAGGCCAATTGCGAGGTCGTTAGTGATATTAACGCCACCGACGGGAATGACACCTGTATATTGCAGGTCACCTTCTTCGTAGACAGCGATACCAGTAGTTGTACCACCGAGGTCGATAACTGCGACGCCGTTTTCGAGCTGCTGTTCACCTAATACTGCTTTGGCAGCGGCGATTGCAGTTGTGACGACGGCATTCGGGTGAACCTTAGCAGTATCAGCTGCTTTTTGAACATTCACCAGGTACGGAGTTAAGCCAGAAATAACATGAGCGTCGATTTCGAGGCGAGTTCCGGTCATACCGAGTGGGTCTTTGATGTTGTCTTGGCCATCAAGTTTGTAGGCGTGTGGAATGACGTCGAGGATTTCGCGGTTGGCGGGAACTTTACCAAGAGTGGCAACTTCTTCGATGCGCGCCAGGTCATCGCGAGTAATTTCGTGGTCAGACGAGCCAACAGCAACCATGCCGTCGGCGTGGGTACTGAGGATGTGGGCGCCATTCACGCTGATTGTGGCAGCGTCGACTTGGTAGCCACTCATTCGTTCCGCTTCACCAAGGGCATCGTCGATGGCCTGGGCTGGACCGTTTAAGTTAACGACAACGCCTTTGCGCATGCCGCTGTTTGGAGCTTTACCGACACCAACGATAGTTGGAACGCCGGTCGCGCCGTCAATGTGTGCGACAACCGCACGGACTGTGGTTGTACCGATGTCGATACCGACAGCGTAGAGTGAACCTTCTTGCATGAAGCTTAGTATAGCGCTTACGTCTGTTGTTGCAAAGTCATAAAACTCAACAAACTCAGCGGAAGCATTGATTTTATTGAATTATTGTTCGATTATGTAGTTATCTCATCGAGATTCCCTCGCTGGGCGTGTATCCAACCAATCGAGCTATCCAGCTCTTGGCTGGATATAACAATAAGGAGTGTATCTTGAAACGTACAGTGACAAAGCCAACGGCCTTCGTGTTGTTCGCCCTTCTTGCCGCGGTAGTGACACACATCGGCGCCCGGGTGTTAGCAGGAGTGTATAACGTCGCCTATCCATGGGTTGACTCAGAAACAACCAACTCGAGCCTTTTTTGGTCGGGGTTCTGGAATTTCTATCCCACGAGCGAATGGTTTCCAGAGCACCTGCGCTTCGGATTAGTGCTGATGCCCCATATTGCGGCTGCGACCGTCGTTCTTGCCGCTTCGATGATAGTCATCGGTGCGAGATACGGCAAGACCGCCACGCCAAGACAGCAACGAATCTTTTGGGGAGTGTTGCCTGTCTACGCACTTACCATTTCGATCTTGGCTCTGATCAATTCGATAATCGTTGCGAATGCACCGCTTTGAGCGACGACACTCCACAATACGCTGCCCGAGAGCGTTCAATCTTGGGCAATAACCAAAGCCATGTATATGTTAGATGGTTTTGGTTACCGAATCAGTTGTAAGTTTTGGCGCAGAATATATTTATTACACTCATCTAGGACGTACTGCGTCAAATAACGACTCGATGATTCAGTGCAATAATATGAGAATAATTCGGTTGCCTGCAGCGTGCCACTTTCGGCGTAGCTGGCGACGCGTTCTTGCATCCAACGATCTTCGCCGTAGAGCGCAATTAGTTCACTCGTTAAGTTGGCGATTGTTTGCGCATCCATCTTGGCAAACCAAATATGGTGAAGGTATTCGTGGGCGACGGCAACTTTTTCAGACTCGTTATCGAGTCCCCTTTTGATTTGGAGCGTACCGTATTGGAAACTCCCGTCGACGGGATTAGTATACGCAACGTATTCACCGGCCTGGTCGAACATACCGAGATCGGTAAAGGTGTCGACATATTGTACCTCGATACCGTCGGTCTGCGTTGCGCCGACATTGGCAAGTACGGTTAGCAGGTGCGAATCTTTTTTCAAGGTAGGCGTGACGGGCGTTTGCGCGCTTTGGGTATTAACACCCGTATTAGTCTGTACCTCGGCATTCGGAATAAATGCCAGTGCCAGTCCCCCGGCGATTATCCCTATCCACGTATAAACGATAAGTGTTTGGCCGCCGATTTTAAAGAATCGGATCGGGATTTTCTTGAATAGCCACGCGGTGATAAAGAATAAGATCGATAAGAACATAACGCCAAAGACGATCAAAATCCTTAACCCAAGGTTCGGATCTTCGAGATTCGCTAACTGCTCGGACAACAAAGCAGCCGCAATGACGCCAAAAATTACTGCCCCGACGACCGCGATCATCGGCCAGATAAAAGTCCAGGCAACCGTGAAACCAATAGCCGCCAGAATGCTCGGCTTTTTTGGCGTTGGCTCAATTGGTTGCATCGCTGGAATCTCGTACATATTTTGAGTATAGCGCGAGCGCGATAAGTGCGCTAGATCGAAAGATTAAAGCTGGGTTAAGATTTCAGCGCCATCTTCAGTAATCAAAACTGTGTGCTCGAAGTGTGCCGCGAGGCTGCCATCTTTGGTTGAAAGTGTCCAACCGTCATCGTCTTGTTTGATTTTTTCACCACCAAGTGTCGCCATTGGTTCGATCGCAATTGTATCGCCGACTTTCAAGAGGTCACCCTTGCCCTTGCGGCCGTAGTTTGGCACGTCAGGTGCTTGGTGCATTTCGTGGCCGATGCCGTGGCCGACCATGTCGCGAATAATCCCGAGCTTCGCTTCTTTGAGGACTTTTTCGATTGCCGCGCCAATGTCGCCAGTACGCACTGGGCCTTTAATTGCATCGATACCTGCATACAGGCTGCGTTCGGTTTCTTTGACTAAGTGTTTGACTGCGCCGTTTGGCTTGTCACCAACGATCATCGTAAATGCGCTGTCTGTCTTCATATTTTTGTAGGTAATCACAAGGTCAAAGCTGACAACGTCACCGTCCTGCAACACATAACTTGTTGGGATGCTGTGAACAATTTGTTCATTCGTTGAGATACAAATTGCAGCTGGGAAATTAACTTCTGGAGTCTTGTAGGTTGCAATCGCACCCAAGCGTTTGATTTCAGCGTCAACCCAACCATCTAGTTGCAATTCACTGATGCCGGCTTTGACCTGCTTTTTTAGACCTTCGAAAACAGTCGCCAAGATCTTGCCACCATCGCGCATTGCCTGGATTTCAGCCTCTGTTTTCACTGGACCGATTTTGCCACTCATGACGCGAGGTCCCGGGCGGTTAATTCAGTCACGATCCGATCATGAACTGATCCAACAGAGCCATTGCCATCAATGTGCACGACAGGAATCTGTTGTTCGGTCAGGTAGTTAAGAATTGGGTACATTTCTTGGCGATAGATATTGAGTCGTTGCTCGATCGCTTCGGCAGTATCATCGACACGTCCACGGATTTCAAGACGACGCAGTAATTCATCACGTGGTACTTCTAGTACGACAACCAGGCCGACCGAGCGACCGTGTGTTGGTTGGCTATCAACGAGCCAGTGGGCTTGTTCGAGTTGTCGTGGGAAGCCATCAAGGATCAATTGGCTGACATTTGTTGCATGTGAAATTGCTTCACCCATAATCTTCGTAATTGCGTCGTGTGGCACCATTTCACCAGCCTGCATCAGCTGCGTCAGTTGTGGGTCACGCGTGTCGCGTAATAATTGGCCTGCACTGAGCCATCGCCAACCCATTCGAGCTGCGAGCATTTGTCCTTGAACACTTTTTCCTGCACCGGCAGGTCCGAAAATTACAATCATGTCTCTATAGTAACGGAGGTGCCGCTATTACGCCAATGCTTCTTTGACTAAACGTGCAATTGTGCCGCCGTCTGCAGTATTGCCGAGTTGGCTTTTGACTGCGCCGATAACTTGTCCCATCATTGCAGGACTGGTCGCGCCAGTGGCAACGATCGCTTCGTCGACAGCTGCTTTAATTTCTTCTTCGCTGACTTGAGCCGGAAGGTAGGCTTCAAGTACTTTTGATTCAGCCCGTTCGGCTTGAGAGAGTTCAGGACGACCAGCACCATCGTAAATAGCCGCACTTTCCGCACGTTTCTTTACTTCGCGCGCCAGTACCTTTTCGATATCTTCATCAGAAAGGCCAGTTTCACGCTTTTTTTGCGCCACTTCTTCATTCAAGACAGCTGCCTTGAAATCGCGAAGCACACTCGCAGTAAAACGATCGCCGCTCAAAAGAGCGGCTTTAATATCGATGTCGAATTGTGCTTTTAAAGCCAAGACGGAACTACTTTAGGCCCAGGCGGGCTTTGTTTAGTTTGTCAGCTTTGCGTTCTTTGCGAATAATCGCTTTTGCGCGGCGTTCAGGTTTGCTAATTGGCTTCGCGAATCGCATAGAAGCTTTGGCTTCAGCGAGGACGCCACTTTGCAAAACCTTGCGGTTAAAACGACGAATAATATTCTCGTTTGCTTCTCGTTCGTCTTTACGTGTTACTTGTACCATATGACAAGTATTGTAACAGATGAGAAGGTTATGTGCAATAAGTGGCTTCAGCCGTTATTCACTTCTCGTGACCGCAAAATCGTCAATCCAAATATTGCCGGCCGTTCCATCATTTCCAACAGTGATTTGTAACGACGTCACAGTAGGCGTTAAGGTGCGATTACAAGATACGAATACCCAGGTTGCTTTTGCCCCCTCGTATGAGCAGGCGCCGAGCAGTGCGCCACCGTTAGCAACATCACCAAAGCGAATCTTTGAATTGCCCGTCGTTCCATTCCAGTTCGCGTCGGTCTTTACCCAGAAACTTACAACGTATGTCTGACCCGAAATCCCTTTGAATGGGCTGTCTTTGAGCAAAACTCCAAGAGTAGATGGCGCAATCTTCATAGATGCGGTCGATGTCCGAAAGACGGTTGTGTCCGCAGTAACACCACCCACCGACGTTAGTGGAGCTCCGGCTAATCCGTCGGCCTTATTCCATATGACAAGGTTGTGACCCGGAGCGATACCCTCTTGTATGCCAGTATTTTTATCTGACAAGTAGTATGACAATGCGCCACTCGTTGCCGTGACAGCAAACTTTCGCGGCGAGACGGAATTGTCGCTTGTGTATTGATACGTCACCCCATTCGCACCGTCTTTAACATCGGCGTCAGCAAGCGTTGCCGGATATTGGTCAGAGTTCTGTGCAGCGTACGCCAGGATCTTTTTGTTAGCCTGCGAAACAGACGATTGTATCGCTGCTGTCTTGGCGCGATTTTGCACGCCGTTAAACGCGACAATGGTAATTGCGGCCAAGATGCCGATGATGACGATAACGATCAGGAGTTCGACGATCGTAAAACCGTCTCGCCTCATAGACACTACAGACATGCCGCCTGTGAGAATGGAATACGCACCGCGAGCGCTATCTTATTAAGGACGTCAATCGTATCCTGTCGGCAATCGGTGGCGTTCAGTTCAAGCTCGTTTGAATCGATGCGGTACCAGTTACCCCATGGGTCGCCTTTTTTAAGACCGCTGATGTTAATACCACTCGCCTCCGCAATCGCATCAATTGCGGCGTCAGCCGTTGCCTTTGTTTGTCGTGAATCAGCGGCGTTAGTGATACCAATTAGCGTCTTGCTCGTGTTGTTACGAGCAACCGTAATTGCCTGTGTCAAATTACGTAGATCGGTCTGTGCCTGCGTCGTCTTAGCACGCTCTTGCACCCCGTTAAATGAGACGATCGTAATTGCAGCCAAGATGCCGATGACGACGATGACGATCAAGAGTTCGACGATCGTAAAACCGTGTGTTTGTTTTGCCCACTTCATTGAGACTAGTTAACCACAAGCACTAAGGGGTGACAAGTTCGAGGTGCAACAATTGTCCTTCGACATTTCGTCGACCATTCCACTCGTTCACATCGATCGTGTACCAGACCGTGACGTATTCACCCGGCTCGACAAAGAAATGTTTCGGCGCGTTAAAGGCGATCATATCGATTTTGCGACCATCTTGCTCAAAGGTCAGTTTGACGTGCTGGTTATCGGCACCCATCTGACGCTGGTTAATAACAAGTACATTATGTGATGTCAAAATAGGTTGTGGGTTACCTGCCCCGAATGGCTCAAGCTGTTTGAGTCCGTCAACCAATGCTTCGTCAAGGTCGGCCAATGAAGCTTCGGCGTCGGCTTTTGGCAGCAACAAGGCTGGTTGATTGAACAGTTTTTGGTCTTTATAAAAGGCATTTACGCGCTCACGAAAAGCCGAAATATTGGCAGTCGGCAAGGTAACACCAGCAGCAAGTTTGTGTCCCCCACCTTTGGTAATAATGTCGTCCGAGGCGCGAATCGCATCGGCTGCACTAAAGCCACCATAGCTTCTGGCAGACCCTTTGGCCTCTTCGCCCATCTCTTCAATGACGTAGGTTGGCTTTTTGTAGCGCTCCAATAGTTTGGCTGCCACAATGCCGACGATGCCGTGGTTCCAGCCTGGTGAACTAACAACCAGGACTGGTAGTGACTTGTATTCCTCGGCTTGAATAATGGCAGCTTTAAAAATCTCGTCCTGTTCGGCTCGGCGAGCTTTATTCATCGTATCGAGTAAATTAGCAATACGCAGCGCCTCCATTGGGTCGTCGGCCGTCAGCAAATCAAGTGAGTGCTGCGCTGTCTCCATGCGTCCAGAGGCGTTCATGCGTGGGCCCAGCCCAAATCCCAGGCTGCGTGCGTTCACCGTCTCTGGCGCAACCGTAGCGACTGCCATAAGGGCCTTAAGGCCAGGGCGTCGAGTTTGTGAAAGCACCTTTAGTCCCCAAAAGACGTGCGTCCGGTTTTCATCAGCCAATGTCACGACGTCACAGACCGTCCCGAGTGCAACCAAATCGAGCAGCCATTTCTCTTGGCCAACTGGCAACCCTTCAAGGACAGTCTGCATTGCTTGGACCATTTTGAAAGCGACGCCGACACCAGGCAGATCGAGGAACGGGTATAGTTCGGCGTCTCCGTCTTTCAATATGTAACCATCGTACGATTCGGGATAATCCTGCAGTAACCGCTTCGGGTTCACAACACCGACAGCCGCTGGCTGTTCAGCTGCCACGTTATGGTGATCGGTCACAATAACTTCGAGGCCCAATTCATTGGCGCGGGCGATCTCTTTGTGGCTCAAACTGCCGCAGTCGACAGTGACGATCAGCTCGGTACCGTCTTTGGCGATGCGCTCAACGGCGTCGATCGTCAGACCATAGCCTTCCACGAATCGGTTCGGAATAAAGGCAGATACATGTTCAAAGCCGAAGCTTTTAAAGGCATCAACCAACAGTGTTGTCGCCGTTAATCCATCAATATCGTAGTCACCGTAGATCGTAATATGTTCTTGTTTGTCGCGGGCGATCGCCAGACGATCAACCACTTGTTTCATGTCAGGCAACAGAAATGGATCGTGCTTTTTGTCATAATCTGGCGACAAAAAAACAGCCCTAGTGTCGGGCGTAATTCCTCTTGCTAACAAGATTTTTTCTAGGAGTGTCATTAGGTCTGACTAGGAGTAGTTCGCTTTGGTCGAGTCGCTTGTTGCTGTGACTTAATCACGATACTCTGTAGTTCCTTAAAGATCGGGAACTGTTTGTTAGTGGCGTAGATTTTGGTATTCCCCTGCTTTTCGCTGGTCAGGAAGCCTACTTTTTCAAGACGTTTCAATTCGCGTTGGATATTCCCCGGGTCTTCTTTGATGAGCTTTGCGAGCCCACGGACGTGTGTGCGAAAATCTGGGTACTTGGCATACACCACCACAATTTTCCTTCGCACTCGAGATGTAATAAATACGTCTAACATGTCTCCCCTTAATTAATCCTCAACATCAATATCGTTGATTTTTATTCTACACTTTTTAACCGTCTACGGTCAACGCCAATTCAGGACGATCTTGTTAATTTTGGCGATTGTTTCCTCGTGAGATGGAATATCATTCTGATTATAATAATGGTTAACGTCAAGGAAATTCTCCTTAACGTCCAAGATATGCAGCTCATCAGCTAGCATGTGAAGTTTGTCGACAGCCTGGACTGACGCCACCGGTGCAGCGATTACCAAGCGTGAAATTCGGATCGGTTTTAAGAAGTCGACAGCCGCATCAAGCGCTGCGCCACTGGTTAATCCATCGGCCACTAAAATCACTACGTGGTCACGCAGCATGTCGTTATTAATCATGCCGCCATCACCGAGTAATCGGTTAATTCGCTGGAAAGCTTCGCGCTTTTGTTCTTCCAGGTAGCCGTGATATTCACTGGCGTATTCTTCGATTTCACCAGCCGAGAACATGCCGTTATACGTAAAAGATCCATTTTGTGAGACGCCGCCAAAGCTCATGCCTTCACCAGGAACCGCGATATCCTCGATCAGTAGCATCGTCAAAATACTGTGCAACGCAGCGGCAATTTGTTCGCCCACCATGACAGCACCGTCACTCAAAGCAACGACCGCTACATTCTCGTAGCGGTAGCGTTCAAATAATTCCGTCGCAAGTTTTGCTCCGGCCTCAGCACGACTCTCAAAATACATATGCTTATTCTAGCATGTGACGAGCTGATAATTGGCGGTATACTAAGTAGATGATACCGGAGGCTTATTACTACGAGGTGGCACCACTGCGAATTGTTCGCCTTGGTAACAACACCTTTACGTATGCTTCGGAAACTCCTTTAAAGGTCGGGCAAATCGTCACGATCGAAGTCGGCAAAAAGATCCTGGTCGGCCTAATCATGGCCACGACCACCAAACCAGCCTACAACACCAAACTGATTGCCTCGGTGATTGAATCCAGCCCACTGCCAGACTCACTTTTGAGTCTGTCACTGTGGCTATCCGAGTACTACACGACGCCACTTGCCACTGTCCTACAAACCGTCCTGCCACGCGGCCTCGACAAGACCCGCCGGGCCCGCGCCAAACAGGCACATACCTCAAAACGCGACCGAACAACTATTGTACTCAACCCTGATCAAACTGCGGCCGTAACAGAGATAATGGACAACACTGCCGGCACGATTATCCTGCAAGGTGTCACCGGATCAGGCAAGACTGAGGTCTACAAAGAACTGGCTCGTCGAATGGTTAATGCCGGCAAATCGGTCATCGTGTTGGTGCCCGAAATCAGCCTCACTAGCCAGATTATCAGCGAGTTTCTGCACGACTTCCCGGACGTCGTCGTCACCCACTCACACATGACCGAAGCCGAACGCCACGCCGTCTGGAAGCAAGTCCTCGACGCGAGCGTTCCACAAGTTGTCATCGGTCCACGCTCTGCCCTCTTCATGCCAGTCCCAGTACTCGGTGCCGTCATCATTGATGAGGCTCACGAACCAAGCTACAAACAAGAACAAGCACCGCGCTACTCTGCCATCCGTGCCGCCAGTATGCTCGGCAAGTTCGCCGATGCCCGCGTCGTCCTCGGAAGCGCTACGCCATCGATCACCGACCGATATTTAGCCGAAGCAGCGCATCGTCCAATCATCCGCCTGGATCGTTCGGCTCGTTCCGGTGCTCAAGCAGCAGTCGTCAAAGTCGTCGACATGACGAAACGCGAATCGTTCAAACACCACCGCTTTATCTCCGATCAACTGATCGCCAGTATTGAAGGTAACCTCGAGCGCGGCAAGCAAACCCTGATCTTCCATAATCGACGCGGCAGTGCCTCGACTACCCTCTGCGAAAACTGTGGTTGGGCCGCGACCTGTCCAAACTGTTTCGTGCCGCTTGTCCTGCACGCTGATACATACGACTTGTCGTGTCACATCTGTGCACATCACGAAAAAGTTCCGACCAGCTGCCCAGTTTGTCACTCGGCCGACATTATTCACAAGGGCATCGGCACCAAGCTGATCGAGACCGAACTGAACAAGTTATTTCCAAAAGCCCGCGTCGCCAGGTTTGATGGCGACAATAAGGCCGACGAAACGGTGAATAGTCTGTACGAAGACCTCTATAAGGGCGCTATCGACATCGCCATCGGTACACAAGTTGTTGCGAAGGGACTCGACCTGCCAAACCTGCGCACCGTAGGGGTGATCCAAGCCGATAGCGGCCTATCACTGCCTGACTTTGCCGCCAGCGAACGGGCCTTTCAGCTACTAGCGCAGGTGATCGGAAGGGTTGGACGCGACGAACACGCCAGTGAAGTGATCGTCCAGACCTATCAACCAACCAACCCAGCTATCGTCCACGGACTGACCCAGGACTACGAGTCGTTCTATGCCTACGCCCTCGCAATGCGCAAAAAATCGTACTTCCCGCCCTATACGTACCTGCTGAAATTAACGACCGTCTACAAATCTGAACTTGCGGCTGTTCGCGCTGCCAAAACTTTTGCAAAAGAATTAAAATTAGTACTCAACCCGGATGTTCGCCTACTTGGCCCAACACCGGCTTTTTACGAACGACAGCACGATACGTATCGCTGGCAACTACTTCTCAAAAGCCCAAAACGCGAGTATTTGATCGATGCCCTGCAGCATTTGCCACCGACACACTGGCAAAGTGAACTCGACCCGCAAAGCTTACTGTAGCCAATACCAGCATATTTTCAGCATCACCCCTGTTGTTCTGACTCCGGATGTCATGTATACTGATTGAAATGACAAAAGACGACATCATCACCCTGCCGAACCCTCACCTCCGTGAGAAATCAAAGAAAGTTATCGCTATCACCGAAGACGTTACCGGTCTGGTCGAAGAGATGACCGCTGCCGCTCTAGACTGGGAAGCTTCGCGACCCCACGAAATCAGCGCCGCCCTCGCCGCTGTGCAACTTGACCGCCTCGACCGCGTTGTGGTCATCCGCAGTGACTTCGACGACAAAGACTCAAAAGGCTTCACCGCCCTCATTAACCCTGAGATCGTCAAATACGAAGGCAACCTTGTCGCTGACTACGAAGGCTGCCTCAGTGTCAGCAACGTCTACGGCAAAGTCCCCCGCTACACCAAGATCCGCGTTAAAGCCATCGATCTCGAAGGCAACGAAATCCGCTTCAAAGCTGACGGCTTCCTTGCTCGCGTTATCCAACACGAAATTGACCACACCCAAGGTATCGTCTTTATCGACCATATCCAGGACAAGACTGACGCATTCTACACTTTAGATGAGAAGGGCGAGCTACAACCGCTCGACTATGACGAACATGTCAAAGACAATTCTATTCTTTGGGACTGACACCTTTAGCGCTGCTGCGCTGACCAGCCTGATTGAGGCCGACTACACTATTGGTGCCGTTATTACCAAGCCTGACAGCAAGTCAGGTCGTGGCCAACACCTTACAGCACCCTTGGTGAAGCAAATTGCCGAACAACACGGTATTCCCGTCTGGCAGCCAACAAAGATGCTCGACCTGGTCCCGCAGATCGAAGCGATTCGCGATGCAACGGATATCAAAGAAGTTGCCGGTGTTTTATCTAGCTACGGCCGCATCATTCCACAGGCTATTATCGACCTATTCAACCCCGGTATCATTAATATCCACCCGTCATTACTGCCAAAATACCGCGGACCATCCCCTATCGAATCAGCTATTGAAAACGGCGACCAACAGACCGGTGTTTCAATTATGCAGCTGAGTGCCGAAATGGATGCTGGACCAGTCTACGCCCAACAAACATACGCCCTAGATGGCACCGAGACCCAACCTGGCCTATACGAAGACCTCGCCACCCTTGGTGGTCGTGTTCTTATTGAAACGTTGCCCGAGATCCTCGACGGACAGTTACTCCCAACACCTCAAGGTGACGACGCGATCTACTGTCACCTCCTCAGTAAAGACGATGCCTATATCGACCCCGCTAACAGCACCTCAATCCAAGCCGAACGCAAAATTCGCGCGCACTTACAGTACCCGAAATCAAAAATGACCCTGCTGGATCAGCCGGTCATTATTTTGAAAGCGCACATCAGCACAGAACAAACATCAGCACTCGATGTCGCCTTTACTGATGGGCACTTCGTAACGATTGATGAACTTATCGGGCCGAGTGGCCGTCGAATGTCAGGAACAGCGTTCCTGAACGGTTACGCAGCCGCCTGAGGTGGTAACGTACCAATAATCGCGTCTTTATTTTGAAGAATCTCTTGTTTGATCTCCTCGAGCGTCTTCGCAACGACGTCACGGTAGTCAGGACGGTTCACTTCCAACCATTTGGTTGCTGCATAGTCAGCCCGCAAGGCTGGGTCGTTAATATCAAGCCCGCTTGATTGCTGTAAACGCTGAAATACTTCTTCGTTGTAGTAGTTTGGGGCATATTGATTCAGCCACGCGCTAATGACGTCGTCTTTACGATCAATAATCGACTCAAACTCTTCCAACTGAGCGTCGGTCATACCTTCACTCAAACGAATACCAACTTTGTATTCAAGCTGGTCATAGGTGTGCTGTAAAAACGGCTTCTTTTGTTCTTCTGGCATCGTTGCCAGACCAATATCACTCAAAAACTGATCATCTAATTGAAACATATCATTTTTTCCTTACCCTTAGTATACCAGATACGAAAAAGGAGCCGCAACTCGTTGTTGCGACTCCTGTATACATTACTTGTACGAATCGATGTTGTCTTTGACTTCAGCCTTTACTTGGGCGACTGTCTCAGCAAGTCCGGGGCTGTTCTTTTCAACCCAGGCCATATAGGCGTACACCTTGTCCGGTGACACACTTTCCGGCTGTCCATCATACCCCTCACTCAGTTGTTGATAGGCAATCGAAGCTTTGTAGTCAGGCGCGTTGTCGGCTAACCACTTATTGATGGTTTCGGTGTCGTCATCGATAATTGCTTGGTATTCAGCGAGTTGTGCATCGTCGAAATCCTTAACCAGCGCTTCACCAATCTGCAAGCGCAGATTCTCCAGTACGCGTTGTTGTTGTTCAGGTGCTAAATGTTGAATTTCTAGTTCTGCAATCAGTTGGTCATCTTCTGACATAGTAATCCCCTCCCGTTATCTTAACTTTTTAATAAATTCTTGTGCTTCTGGTGAGATCCAGCCAGAGTGCTTGATACCGATACCGCCACCATCCATGACAGTGAAGTCATTCGGGAACATAGACGGGAAGTTTGGTGCGTTCGCTGCCCACTTTGAAGGATCGATACCTAGGTTGCGAAACAGCTCAAGTCCACCTTGTCCTCGTGGAATGTCGAACAACTGCGTGGTCGCGGCTTCTTCGGCAGTATGTTGAGCCGCTTCGGCAGCTGCAGCATCGGCAGCAGCCTGGCCTTCAGCGCTCGCACCGCCATCACCATTGCCCATATCAGGTAGCGATGAAGTGTCAGTATCGCCGGCATGTTCAGTGAGACTTACGCCAATACCAATCAGCCCGAGGACACCAAGCGCAGCACCACCAATAATCAAGGCCTTACGGTTGACGTTACGGATGCGATCAATTTCGCCTGAGTCCATGCTGTCATTTGTGCGGTAGTCCAGGACACTGTTATACATCGTGAACAGTTTCGCCATGTACTTGTTACTAAAGTTATCGAAGTGCTTTTCTTTGTTCGCAGCAGCCCACGCCTTAACGCGCGCAAAACGGCCTTCTTTTTCGGCGTTGTCCGGTTCTGCTTGAACTTCTGCATCGTCCAAGTTACTAACCTCAAGAACGTTCTCGCCCGCCCAAAGCGTTTCGCCCTCAGCGTTAGTGACTCTGAATAGTTTGGTACCGTCAGGCAGTGTCATATAGCCCTCTTTGGCAACGTTCTTACCATTCAGTAGTACTTGTTCGTTGGCGTCAGGAGTTACCTCAGTAAAGACTGGTAGTTCAACTTCAATACTCGTTGGATTAGCTTCGGGTATATTAATCGGCGAATCTAAAGCGACGTTCGGTGATACAGGGGTTGCCTCACCCGCTTCTTCCTCTTCTTCGCTATCATAGGCGCTTGTAGGCACACTCTCTGTTTCAAGTGGCGGCTGTACGGTAGTGGCTTCTGCGACTTCGTTAGGCGCTGTCTTTGAAAGCTTGTCGGCGGTAGCGTTAAACCTTGCAACTTCGTCAGCGTATTCTGTTTCTGCGTCGGCAGTTTCGTATCCAGGTCGAGTGATCTGGTCCATAATTTTGTGTTCAGCCGCAGCACGGATTTCTTGCGCCCCAGCGCGGTCACCGAGTTCGTTAGCCTTCGCCAGCTCAGAAGCAAGCTGCATAAATGAGAGGTCTTCAAAGTTAGTTGAAGGAACCTCGGTTTCAATACCATTCACCTCGTCATAGTGTGCTTCAGCTGTCCCATTTTGCTCGGCATACGCATCAGCGCTCGCGAACTTGCCGTTATCACGGAACGATTCTCCGTCACGTACAACGCCTTCAGCTGGGCGTTGATCTAGGTACGTCTGATAGGTATCTTCACCTTCGTTTGGCACTGTTGTGTCGTACTTACCGAACTCTGTGTTACCATTTACTTCAACTTTTTTCTTGGCGAGTTGGGCCTCTAAACGAGCGAGTTCATCTCGTTCATCTGTTGGGCGCGGGCTGAACGTTGGTTCTGTTTCCGACATGTTATTTCCTTGTTTTTGTTTTTTGGGACGCTTTTATATGCTTGAATCATACCACAAGCGTGATAAATCAACAATGTTTTGGTGTATCAGGCTACTGTGTTTAAGAAAGTGTTCGAGTGACGAGTTCGCGAGTAAAGAATTCGAGTGTATCACCGATTTCGAGTGGCAGTTTACGACGAGTTTTCAGGCTAATACCACAGAGGTCACCTTCGAAGGCTTCGCGGGCTTCAACTTTTTCGCGTTGGAGGCTCGTGAGTTCGGCTTCACCGAGCACTTCAGTTCCGCGGAGGGCACGAACGTGCAGATCTTTGGTGACTTTACCACTGGTGACTTCTCCACCGGCAATAACGAGTTCTTTCAATGTACGGAAGACGCCCTTAATCTTGAGGGTTCCGATTTGTGTTTCAACGACTTCAGGGGCAAGTAGTTTTTCCATTGAGTCTTTGGCATCGTCAAGGAGTTCGTAGATGACTTTGTAAACACGGACTTCAGTGCGTTCACGAGTTGCAGTCCGTTTAACGGCTGGAGGCAGTTCGACGTTGAATCCGTAGATGACAGTCTTGTCGTCAGCGGCCAAACGAATGTCGTTTTCGGTAATGTTACCAACGCTACTGCTAATCACGCGTAGGTTGACCTGTCCACCGGTTTCGATCAAACGAAGACTGTCCATAACAGAGGTCAATGACCCTTGGACGTCGGCTTTGACGATGACGTTGAAGTCAGGTGTTTCGTCTTTTTGAGTCATAAGTTTCAGCATGTCGGCACCAGTCACATTCGTACTAGCGGCGTTGCGTTCGTTTTCAAGTTTTGCTTTGACGATACGGTTACGGGCTTCTTTTTCAGTTTTGAAAAGTTCGAAACTATCACCAAATTGCGGGATTTCTTTGAATCCAGTAATCGTTGCAGGTGTTGAAGGGCCAGCTTCCTTGAGAGGCTTGCCGGCAAAGTCGAGCAGTGTACGGATCTTGCCATAAGTCGTGCCTGCAACCAGGAATGAACCGGGCTTCAGAACACCTTGTTCGACGAGGAGTCCAACAACGGGACCGCGGCCGACTTCCATGTGCGCTTCGATGACGAGACCTTCAGCCGGGACATCGATATCAGCCTTGAGTTCTTCAAGGTCGGCAACCAGCAGGACTGTATCAAGGAGATCATCAACACCCTTACCAGTTTTCGCGCTAACTTCTACCATTGGAATGTCACCACCCCATTGCTTGTCATCAGACACAAGCTGTTGTTCAGCAAGTTGCCCCTTCACAAGACCAGGGTTCGCGGCTTCTTTATCCATCTTGTTGATTGCGACAACGATTTTGGCGTTAGCAGAACGAGCGAAGCGAATTGCTTCGATAGTCTGAGGCTTCACACCATCATCCGCAGCGACGACGATAATTACCACGTCAGTCAGGGCTGCACCGTGTTGACGAAGGGCGGCAAAGGCTTCGTGACCAGGCGTGTCGAGAAGTGTAATTGAACGGTTCTTACGAACAGTTTGATAAGCGCTAATGTGCTGCGTAATACCACCAGCTTCACCATCAACAACCTTTTGGCCGAGAATAGCATCAAGCAGACTAGTCTTTCCGTGGTCAACGTGTCCCATGACGGCCACAATTGGTGGACGATCAACAGCTTTGTCGGTCAGTTCGTGAACTTTACGTTCTGGACCTGATCCTTCAGTTGATTTCTTTTGTAGCTCAACGTCGAGTCCGAGCTCTTCAACGATAATCGTTGCAGTCTCAAAGTCGATGCGTTGGTTAATAGTGGCAGCGATACCGTTCTTGAACAGCTCACCAACCAGTGTTGTCACAGAGAGATTGAGCGTTTCGGCTAATTCACCAACTGTAATTGAGTCGGCAATCGTTAATACTTTTTCAGCCATATGCGTCCTTTCTCTCCGTGTTAAACACGGTTCGTGTTTTATTTTGTTACGTGCAGTGGGGACTGCAAGCAATCCCCGTCTGAACTATTTTTTCTTTGAAACGGCGCCAGGAAGACCTAGTGAGATCTTGCGGCTTTCTTTTTCAACATCGAGAACAACAAATTCTTTGCGTTCGTTCAATGTGAATACCTTTTCAGGATCAGCAGTGTCGCCTTCACCTAGTTCGCTGACGTGAACGAGTGCTTCAACAGCTGGGCTGATTTGGACGAAGGCACCAAATGGTGTGATACGGGTAACCGTTCCTTCAACCTTATCGCCAGACTTGAATTGATCAACTTCGCTCATCCAAGGATCTTCGGTGAGTTGCTTCATGCTGAGGCTGAGGCGGTCCTTGTCGATAGCGATAATCTTCGCTTCGATAGTTTGGCCAACCTTCACGTAGTCGTTAGGGTTGTTAACACGTTCCCAAGAGATCTCAGAAATGTGAACAAGTCCTTCGATACCTTCAACGTTGACGAAGACACCGTAGTCAACCACACCAGTTGCGACACCCTTTACAGAGTCACCAACTGCAAGCTTTTCAAATCGAGCCGCGAGGCCTTCTTTGACAGCTTCTTTTTCACTAAAGATCAACTTGTTCGCTTTACGGTCTGCATCAAGGATACGGACTTTCATGTTTTGGTTGATTAGTGAGTTAAGACGCTGAAGAATTTCTTCTTTGTCGCTTGAGCCAACACGTGGGTAGTGTTCAGCCGATAGTTGTGAAACTGGAAGGAATCCACGTACGCCGTCGAATTCAACCAATAGTCCGCCGCGGTTAGCGTCGTATGGTGATACGTCGATAATCTCGCCGCTTTCCATCTTGAGAACCAGTTCGTCCCAACCTTTGTCTTTCGCTGCCTTGCGGAGTGAAAGCAATACTTGTCCGTTTTCTAGTTCAGCATCAACGATGCTTGCAGTGACTTCGTCACCTTCTGCGAGTGCACGTGAGAACCCGATCTCGCGGCGTGGAACAAGTCCAACTCCGTGAGGACCTAGGTCGATTAGTACCTCGTGTTTGCGAATTGAAAGGACCGTTCCATCGACGACCTCTCCTTGTGTGAGCTGCTTTAAACTAGCGTCTTCGCTAGCAAGTAGTTCGTCCATTGTAAATGCGGCTTTTGCCATGATAAGTCTTTTAAAGACTCCCTTCTAAAATTGTATTTTCGCTTGAGCATACTAAAAATAATATGCCTCGGTCGATTAAGTCTATTTTACCTCAGATAGAGGCGTAAGTCTAGCCCTGTTGAGCGGCCCGTCGAGATCCGACGTAGAATGCGACTGATGTCGCCAAAATAGTCACGACAAGGATTCGCCCAAAGTCATCAGCTGGACCGGTTTGTGGTAGCTGATTAGGATCAACTGCTGCAATCTCGGCATTCTTTGCTTCTTCAGCTGCTTTTGCGTCCGCTTCAGCTTTTGCCTTAGCTTCTTGCTCGGCTGCATCGTTGTCCGTATCAGATGCAATCGGTCCTTGTGATTGTTCTCGTAAGTTTTGTTCAGCGACTTTCACCGCTTCGTCACGTCGTACTTGCTCGCCGCGTCCTTTTACCAAGAACACCGCGCCCGTGACGAGTCCCGCTAAAACAACGATTCCAATCACAAATAATACGCCCGTTCGTGTTAATCGCCACCCGCCTAACATCGCCATGATTTATTCTCCTCTTATGACCCCTATTGTAGTCCAAGCCTGCCAGGACTGCTAGCGTAAGCAGTATCAGTACGTTTACGCTTGCCTAAAAAAGCCTTCTAGATCACTATGTAAGACAATGGAAACACACCCCGACTTTCTCCCCGTCCATGATCCAGAGCTACGGACTGTCTATGACTCGATGGAGCTCGCTTTTTTTAGTGAGCCCTTTTTGGACTGTGACTTGGATGCACTTCCCTACCATGCTCAAGGTGATGAGACCTGGGGTAACGCACAGATACGAACAGTGACGGGATTTGATCCAACGACGCGCTGCCACATCGAAGTGCGCAACTTTACCTATGATGCCGTTACTACCGTAAAAGACGGTGAAGATACGCTCGCATACGAGGACATCCTCGTCATTACCTGCGAGTACGAATCAGAAGATGAATTCCTGATCTACCTCAACCTCACCGATAAGGCACTATTCTCGTCTGAAACATCCGACGACGGCAGTCACGATCTGACCACAGCCAGTGATGAAGAGAAACCCCGACTCATCGAACTAACCAAACAGCTCTTGGGTCACGTAACCGATATTTAACTGGTTGGCATAGATAAAGCTACCGCCGCCCAGACGCACATGCTAAACTTGAAGAATGTTAGTGGCAGTTGATACGGGCGGAACAAAGACACTGGTCGCCAGCTTTTTAGAAGATGGTCGAATTGGTGAACAATTTAAGTTTCCAACCCCAAAAACAACGACTGAATACACCACACTCTTGAAAGAAGTCCTCGAAACACACTTCGGCGGCGAACCTGTCGAAGCCCTCGTTATCGGCGTCCCAGGTATCGTCCGCGACGGTATCGCTATCTGGTGCAACAACTTAAAATGGAAGAATTTCGATGTTGCCGGCGCCATGAAAGGCGCCCTCGATGATGCGCCGATCTTCGTTGAAAACGACGCTAACCTCGCCGGCCTGGCCGAGACTCGTCAACTGCGTAGCACCCCCGCGCTATCGCTCTATGTGACGATCAGCACCGGTATCGGAAGCGGTATTATCACCAACGGAACAATCAATCCAGCGCTTCGTTACAGCGAAGCTGGTCGCTCACTGGTTGAGTACGACGGCGCCGTCCGTGAATGGGAAAGCTTCGCCTCTGGACAAGCAATTTACGCAGCCTACGGCAAATACGCCCGCGATATCAGTAGCAAGCGCAGCTGGTATCAGATTGCTGACCGGATTAGTCGCGGATTCTTGGCGATCATCCCCGTCTTGCAACCCGACGTCATTATCATCGGTGGCAGTATCGGTACTTACTACGATCAATTCGGTAAAGACCTAACCGGACTCCTGAAAGAACATTTGCCTGCCCACATTCCCACCCCGACTATTATTCAAGCCAAGCACCCCGAACTGGCCGTTGCTTATGGATGTTACTACTATGCCCTCGACGCGCTTAGCTCAACTACTGCCTAGACTAATATCGGACTATCCCGACTTTACGTTCACCCCCGGTGATCGCTTTGCCTGGTCGCCCGATGCAGATGCTGTCTATTACGACGAATCCGACGACACACCAGAGCTGCTGTTGCACGAATTGGCTCACGGCATCCTTGAACACCACGATTATTCAAAAGATATCGAACTGGTAGCGATGGAGACCGCGGCCTGGGATAAGGCCCTCGAAATCGCCCCTACCTACGAAATAGAGATCGGCGACAAAACCGTCCAAGATAATCTCGACACCTACCGTGATTGGCTGCACGCCCGTAGCACTTGCCCTAATTGCGAAGCAACCGGCTACCAGACCGGCAAGCAGCTCTATAGCTGTGTTGCCTGCGCGCACACCTGGCGAGTCAACGAAGCGCGGATCTGTGCCCTTCGTCGTTACGCTGCTTAAAAAACCAAATAAAATAACCCCTGAATTTCAGGGGTTATTTTTACTCGACAACAGTGTCAGTTACTTACGCAACTTTTTTAACTGTTGAACGGCGACGAGAGATTCGTCCACCCTTAGCGCCCGCAACACGTGCGAGTTCAGGGTTAGCTGCGAATCCACCAGTGTGTCCGTTAGTACCGCCCTTTGCGCCAATTTTGGCGTAGAAGTTTGGGTCACGAGCTAGGTTCTTTGCTGCGGCTTTCTTGCCACCTTCTGCTGTTCCTGCCATATAAGTTCTCCTCTTAAATTAAAAAGATTTCCACTGCCTACTAGACGTGGAAACCCTCATTTGTACCTCACACATGGTATGTGTATGAAATAAATATAGCATAAGCATAGCAGTTTGTCAAGGTTTTACACAAGCAGTTTATATTGTATAAATATGTTTGCATAAGCAGCATTAAGATGGTCATGCTACTGTTGCAGATATATCCCCTATGCGATACTATATGTAGGCACCTGTTTGAATCCCAAATTTAGATTCGAAATACAGACCAAAAGAAAACGACCGTCTCTGCGAGAGCGGTCGTTTTTAATTCTCCTGATAATCGTTCCTGTGTAATGTCCTCGACACAACAGCGACAGCTAAATTGAACACTAGACGGAGCTGTCTTCTATCGTGCTTTGAATAAACCCATGAGCGAGCTGTTTAAATCATCCGGTGCATTCCTGCCCATTCGAGTATGTCCGAAGCGTAGCTAGTTACGCAGAATGTAGCGAGTGCAGCGGATGATTTATATCGCGCGACTGAGTAGGTTTAAGAAAAGAATGATAAAAGGCTTACCAGCGAGCTTTTACGACGTTACTAAGATCGGCTCATCAGCCACAAAGCTGCCTTATGACGGGTAAATTCAGCACCTGTATTGGTCGTTAATTCCACCAGCACGCTGCGTCGTCCCAGCTTTTCACAGATCCAGTCATCATACGTACCCGTAATCTGGTATGCAAAGGCGCCAGATACGCCAGTCATATTACGGTATCGCACCATCGAGGCATAAGTAGAAGCCAGCGCGGCAGTGTCACCACAGGTGTTACCGATAACATAGGCAGCGGCTGCATGATAGCTCATCGTTAATGTTGGCGCCAGTTGGCGGGTGTAATTGGCGATTGCTTGAGTTTCAGGTTCGGACATTGGAGTCGGTCCGCCGCCTCCAGCGAATGGTTGTCCGTTAACCGTTTGGATATCAGATTTCCAATCCGAAACGTCGAAGTTACGGTTCAGGTCGACATTATTAGCATTCGTCCTAGTTCCGGCAGCGCCTCCGTCAGGGTTAATAGTAGGGATAACAACTAACTGTGTATTCTCGGGGATGTTCTGTGGATTCGCCTCAATCTCATCAACCCAGGCATTCATAAGGTTACGGGCCGAATACTCATTTCCGTGGATTTGTCCGGTATACAACACCGTCCGACCACCTGATCCAAAGATATAGGCATTAATAGCACGGCCGTTCTTCGAAGTACCGATCGTACGCAGCGTGTAACACTGCAATCGTCCAGCAAAACCCCAGTCCTCTGTCTGTGCGACCTTGGCAGCACTTTCCAGGCCTTTTTTGACGGTGATATTGTACGTCGCACACTTACCGCCATTGTAACTAATCCTTAGTGAGTTTCCACTCTTGCTAACGGTTGCATTCACCCCTGTAATGGCGACAAGTTTGCCGATGGCATCGACATTGGCAATTTCTTGATCAAAGGTAACGGTAATCGTACCGGCTAGGGCTCCCCCAGAGGCAGGCGCGCTAATACCAATCACTTTCGGGCCACCGGACATAATAAAGGCTAGTTTCTGCGCACCAGGCAGTCCGCTGCCGTTCTTGGCTTCGGCGTGAGTTACAGTGAGCTCAAACGTCGTGTTACGCTTCAGCTCTGTGTTCGGTGTCACGATAATCGTTTTACCATCCACCGTAGTCGTAACCGGGATGACTTCGAGGGCGTCACCGTTGCGTTGCTTCAATTCAGCCGTAGCGTTTACTAACTCCTTGTCGTATTCAAAGTTGAACGATGCCGGTTTGTCATAGATCGTCTGGCCTTCGGCGACACTGGCGTTGACCAACGTAAGTGCCTCTAGTGTCTTGATCGAGCCCTTGGTTAACGTGGCGATCTTTTCAGTCCCATAGTAGCGATCGAGTTGTGCGGTGTATTCTTTCCCCTGTTCAAGCCCCAGCGTCTCAAGGTCACATGAAAGCACCCCGTCATCGTGCGAACATTCGGTTGATTTGCCTTCGGCAGCTACGCTGTACGAGAAGATCTCGTCTCTACTACTGAGGTCGATAGATATCGGACGCGTCAGTGGAAGGGTTTTACCTATAAAGTCGGCTGCACGGGCTGTCGGCGCGTCAGGGACGGCAATTTGATAGTGTTTGATGCCAAACAAGACACCGAATGGCGACACGCGTACGATCGACTTGCCAGGAATTGGTGGCGCGGTTGGTTGGAAACACGACTTCATGGCCGCAACAGGAACATCCCCAACGACAACGAGATCTTTAAACTCAACATGGTAGCCAGATCCGGTCGTTTGTTTCATGGCACCAGGGAATAAGGTCAACTGTCGGGTACATTCTTCGGTACCATAGGCATAGGCTACTGGTTTGGGGAGAATAAAGACGAGGCTGTAGGCGATCAGCGCAAACAAAGAGACACCAATTAACACCTTGGTTCGCGTTGATAGCTTGGCCACACCTCGAAGCAAACGAGGCGTTTTGTGCTTTGTGTGCTTTTTTCGCTTCGTTATCACTCCTCCCATTTTACCACGAGCGTCATGACATCAAGCCATGGAAGTGCTAGACTGAGCTGCATGACAGCGCTGTATCACGAGCATACTCCTGATTATTCCTCGTTCATCGAGGCTACCCAGAGAGCGTCCGACAAGGGCTATGACTACGTTGCAGACAAGATTGGCCTCGAGGCCATGACTCGTAATTTTGACACACATTACGTCGGTAAACAGGCCATCGAAATGTTCGAACGGGCCGATATAGAGGCGTTGCGTGACTTCGAAGACGTCTTCGACTCACTTGTGAGCGAGGTGCCAGACCCTAAAATTGTCGATAACGAAGAGGCGTCGCGTGAGTACTGCCGCCTCCTTAGCCTGCGAATCGGTACCATCAACGGCTACACCCTAACGCATATCGCGGCCGACCGTGTGATCGTTGATCAGGTTATACGAACCCGGGACCTCTGTCTGATTGTCGTCAGCCTCGATGCACAACTTAGTCCCATTGGTGACATACTCGTTCAGAAGGATCGTCACCTAGTACAACCTGGTCATCAGACTATGGTTGACCCACTTGCCCTTGGCCTGGAAGACATCGCGTTAATCGATAGCTTCGTCGAACATATCATCAATAAAGCCTAGCTGACCCCCGTTACATAAGCGTTTTAACACAAAGAAAAAGACCATCCTATTCGGATGGTCTTCTTATAATTCGGCACCGTGCTAGTTTCCCGCTTGTGGCAGTATAATCGCCGCTGCTGAGCTTGACTTCTGTGTTCGGAATGGGAACAGGTATTTCCTCAGCGCCATGGGCACCGAAGCAAAAATTCTAATAAAAGAACTATCGCTTCGATGTTCATAAATAAACATGTTGCACAGTTATTTGAATGTAAGTCATTTTATTACTAAAATTGACGCTTTCATTGATGTTCGCACAATCTTACGATTGATTAACACCAAATACTAGTTAAGTCTTTACCTTTTCACCTAAGTTAATCGAAATTAACAGTTGGTGAAAAGGACATAAAAAGGCAGTGGGACTATTAGTATGCTTCAGCTACACATATTGCTATGCTTGCACCTTGCACCTATCAAACAGATATTCTTTCTGTGTCCTCATAGGGAAATCTAATCTTGAAGTTAGTTTCGCGCTTAATATGCTTTCAGCGCTTATCTATTCCGAATTTAGCTACTCGACAATGCAGCAGGTGGCCACAATCGATACACCAGAGATTCGTCCGCCCCGGTCCTCTCGTACTAAGGGTAGATCTCCTCAAATTTCCTATCGTCCGTACCGGATATAAACCGAACTGTCTCACGACGTTCTGAACCCAGCTCGCGTACCACTTTAATCGGCGAACAGCCGAACCCTTGGAAGGTGCTCCCCCTCCAGGATGTGATGAGCCGACATCGAGGTGCCAAACAGCGCCGTCTATGTGAACTATTGGGCGCTATAAGCCTGTTATCCCCAGGGTAACTTTTATCCGTGTTCGCTGTCATTCCCACATATACGTACAATAAATTGTACTTACAGCGGTTCACTTGCTCCGACTTTCGTCTCTGTTTGGGATGTACCCCTCACAGTCAAGCTGGCTTTTGCGCATACACTATCACAACGATTTCCATCCGTTGCTAGCCAACCTTTGAACGCCTCCGCTACTCTTTAGGAGGCAACCGCCCCAGTTAAACTACCCATCATACACGGTCCTGACACCAGATAATGGTGTCAGTTAGATCAAGATCACAACAAGGGTCGTATTTCATATCGCGACTCCACAAATACTAGCGTATCTGCTTCAAAGTCTCCGACCTATGCTACACATGTTGTAACCCGGAACAATGTAAAACTGTAGTAAAGCTCCATGGGGTCTTCTCGTCCTGGTACGGACAGACGGCATCTTTACCGCCAATGCACTTTCACCGAGTCCTTTGCTGAGACAGTGCCCACATGATTACTCCATTCGTGCGGGTCAGAACTTACCTGACAAGGAATTTCGCTACCTTAGGACGGTTATAGTTACCGCCGCCGTTCACTGGGGCTTCAGTTCAGACCGTGAAGCCTTCGCCTTAACCTTCCAGCACTGGGCAGGAGTCAGCCCCTATACATCCACTTTCGTGTTCGCAGAGACCTGTGTTTTTGGTAAACAGTTCCGTGGGCTCTTTTGCTGCGGCCCCCACATCTAAAGATGCGAGAGCTCGTGCTCAAAAAAGCAATTTGGTGTCACCTCTCCAGCCAGACTAAATAAATCTAATGCTTTTGGAGAGACGACAATATCATATTGTCTATCTCAGTAAAAAATTTTGATGGTCATAAAAGGATTTGTTCACTGTACATCTCGTGTCCTCGAAAGGATCGTAGATGCAAGCGTACTCACTTATACAAAATCTCGATCTTATAGCTTGGGAGCTATAAGGCCTAAGAAGTGTACGTTTTTTTAACCACCTATTACCAAGTTTTTTGAACACGGCTCACATCGTTAGATGTGGGGGCAGACCTTATCCCGAAGTTACGGTCGCTGTATTGCCGAGTTCCTTAGCAAAGGTTCTCTCGTAAGCCTGAGTCTACTCGACTCGAGCACCTGTGTTGGTTTGCGGTACGGGCGGCTATAACCTAACGTATATCTGCTTTTCTAGCCAGTGCTTTCGCCAAAATCGCGAGTCCGAAGACTCACTTTCACTCCTCTTGCATTCCTGCTGAGTTGGACGGATACATACCATGAATCCGCTTCGACTACTTCACCGTGAACAGTATACAAATTATAACCGGTTCAGGAATATTAACCTGATGTCCATCGCCTACGCTATGCGCCTCGGCTTAGGCCCGACTAACCCTGAGATGATTACCATGGCTCAGGAAACCTTGCTCTTACGGCCGACATGATTCTCACATGTCTTATGGTTACTCATTCCAGCATTCTCACTTCCTAACGCTCCACCGAACTTTACAGTTCGACTTCACTGCAGATAGGAACGCTCCTCTACCACGTGCATATAGTTTTATATATATGTCACATCCATGTCTTCGGTAATATACTTGAGCCCCGTTACATTTTCCACGCAAGATCTCTTGACTAGTGAGCTGTTACGCACTCTTTAAATGAATGGCTGCTTCTAAGCCAACATCCTAGCTGTTTAAGAAATCTCACCTTGTTTCCCACTGAGTATATATTTTGGGACCTTAGACGATGGTCTGGGCTGTTTCCCTTTCGAGCGCCGAGCTTAGCCCCGACGTTCTAACTGCCAATTTACCACCAACGGTATTCGTAGTTTGTTAAGGGTAGGTAGGATTGCTCCCCCTAGTCCTTTACAGAGCTCTACCCCCGTTGGCTATCTTGATTGACGCTAGCCCTAAAGCTATTTCGAGGAGAACCAGCTATCTCCGAGTTCGATTGGCATTTCACCTCTAACCACAGGTCATCCGAGCACTTTGCTGCGTACGACGGTTCGGTCCTTCACTACCTATTACAGTAGCTTCAACCTGCCCATGGTTAGGTCACCCGGTTTCGGGTCTAATCCCTAGTACTATGTTCGCCCTATTCAGGCTCGCTTTCACTATGGCTCCGACAATTGTCTTAACCTTGCACTAGAAATTAACTCGCTGGATCGTTCTACAAAAAGCACGCCGTCACCCCGTAGGGCTCCGACTCCTTGTAGGCACTAAGTTTCAGGATCTATTTCACTCCCCT